>Ga0265293_10004007_pt1 | contig 26544 bp, 27 predicted proteins | sample Munlanlewell138R_FD_192505 | JGI IMG/M metagenome (GOLD analysis project Ga0265293, IMG submission 192505) | Leachate microbial communities from a municipal landfill in Southern Ontario, Canada - Leachate well 138R | ecosystem: Engineered > Solid waste > Landfill > Unclassified | place: Canada...
ACTCCTCTAAAAATAAGCGCAAAGAAAACTGTTACAAGAGAGATAGAGAGATTTAGTATGATGGCATGGAGCGTATCAATTTTAAGGATACCTACTAAAAATGGTAATCTGAACTCTGCTCCACCAAGTCCTATAAGCCCACCAAGTGTTCCAATGATGCTAGAGCCAAAAAAGCTTTTGAGTTTTATAAATCTTGTCTTCATAACGACTCTTTGATGGTAACTTTTATATCAAGTGGTTTTGCGTGATAGGGCGATGAAGTAACTATAAAATCAACTCCGCACTTTGCAAATTCTGCTATGTTTGACTCATTTATGCCGCCAGTAGCAGAGAGTAGTAGATGCGGATAGTGCTCTTTTAGACCCACACACTTTTTAAGAGTCTCATACTCCATCTTTTCGCACTGAAGTATATCAGCACCTAAAGATGCAAAGTAAGAAGCACTCTCATAATCCTCAACCTCTACAGCTATTTTTTTCTCTAAAAACTCATACTTTAGTTTAGAAAATGCGCTCTCAAGTTCTTCTTTTGTTTTAAAAAAATTAAGATGCTGCTCAAAGACTAAGATGCTATCATAAAGCCCCATGCGATGGATAACTCCACCACCTGCCATTACAGACTTTAGCATGAGCTCTTTTACTCCAGGGAAGTTTTTTCTAGTAGTTGCTACGCTGATTTTAGGGTTTATCTCTCTTGCATTTGTGACAAGTGAGTTGGTATATGTTGCTATTCCACTCATATATTCAAAAATATTTTGAGAGATTTTCCACGCTTTATGCAGACTCGCGGCATCGCCCTTACACTCAAGTATAAGCTCTTTACCTTGAACACAATCGCCATCTCTTTTATGAAACTTATGCTCGATATTTAGCTCTCTCATAACTTTTAAAACTTCATCAACCCCGCAAAGGATAACTTCACCCTTTGGTGCGAAACTCATAGTAGCCTGTTTTTCGCCAATGCCAAGTCCGTGAGTTGTTAGGTCAAAATAACCCAAATCTTCATATAGTAAGTTCATGTAAATCCTTCTGTCTGTTTGTGTCAAAAATCGGCAAACATCTTTTGTGCTTGCCATGAGTTATGATATCTGCTTTTATGTCGTAAATCTTCTCTATCATCTGTGAGGTTATTATCATCTCAGGAGCATCATCCGCCACAATAACGCCCTCGTGCATAACAACAACACGACTAGACATAAGAAGTGCATGGTCTGGATAGTGAGTGGTTTTTAAAAAAGTATAACCCTCAGATGCAAGTGAATCTATAAGCTCTAAAAGCCTTATCTGGTTACCATAGTCAAGCCCAGCTACTGGTTCATCCATAATGAAAGTGTTGACCTCTTGAGCGATAGAGCGAGCTAAAAGCACCATCTGTTTTTGTCCGCCACTAAGTTGTCCAAAAGCTCTGTTTTTTAGATGCTCCATACCGATTTTCTCCAATGCTGCCATTGCCACTTCATAATCTTTTTTTGAAGGTTGTGCGAAAAAACCGAGCTTTGTGACTCTAGCCATGAGCACCATATCAAGAACCTGATAATTAAATGGTGTGTTGTTATATTGCGGAATGTAAGCGATTTTATGAGCCAAATCTTTGTGTGAGTAGCTCTTTAATTCCTTAGCATCTATCTTTATATCTGCATCTGTATGGATGAGTTTTAGGATGAGTTTTATAAGTGTGCTTTTTCCACAGCCATTGATGCCAAGGAGAGAGACCACTTCGCCTCTGTTTAACTCAAAATTTATGCCAGAGAGGACCTTGTGATTTTTGTATGAGAAGTGGAGGTCATTTACCTCTATGATAGGATTTAGTTCCATGCTGCCCTCGCATTTTTTAAAACGATGATAAAGATAGGAATCCCAATAAGTGAAGTAAGAATCCCGATAGGTATCTCAACACTTAAGGCGAGTCTTGAGATAGCATCTGCACATAGCAAAAAGATAGCGCCAATAACCGCACTAAGAGGAATAAGTAAGCGATGCGATGGACCAACTGCCATGCGTATGATATGCGGAATGATAAGCCCAACCCAGCCAATAATCCCAGCCATAACAACGCTCAAAGAACTTGCAAGAGTAGCAAGGATGATAGCTACGATGCGAATGAGTTTTACATTTACACCAAGTGCTTTTGCCTCTTCATCTCCTAAGCTCATAAGATCAAAATACTTACTCATAAAGATCATCCCTAAGATACTAAGTGTGATGGGGATGGCGACAAGTAGAGTCTCATTTAGCTCTGCCATGGAGAGTGAACCCATTAGCCAGTAAACTATGGCTGGAAGCGTGCTATATGGATCTGCAACATACTTTATGATGGAGAGAAGTGAAGTAAATAGTGAGGCGCTGATAACTCCGCCTAAAACCAACATCACAGTTGAGCGAGAGTTTGTAACCATAGAGCCTATAAAAACAGCAAAACCAACCGCTACAAAACCAAAAACAAAAGCTAAAATCTGTACGATAAACCAGTGCTCAGAGATAAGCATCCCACAAGCCGCTCCAAAAGATGCACCTGCTAAAACGCCCAAAATCCCAGGAGAGACAAGAGGGTTTACAAACATCGCTTGAAACACCGCTCCACTCGTCGCAAGTGCAGCACCAATGAGAATGGCGAGTAGCACACGAGGAAGGCGAATATCTAAGATGATACTCTCTATAAGAGTGAAATCTTGTGTAGCTGGGCTTGAGAATAGTTTGTGATTTAAGTAGTCAAAAAAAGTAGAGATGCTTATATCAAACTGCCCCCACAAGAGTGAGAGCGTTGAGAGTATCGCTAAGATTATTGTTGCGATGATTAGATATTTAGCATCATTTATATGAGACATTTATAACCTTAATATTTTAAATTTGCACTAAAAAATACTCCAAGAGGAGCACCAGTTTGGTAGGTTGAAGCACCACTTGTAGAGAGTGCATTGTCAGCTGTGATAATTGTAGATATATACTTCTCATCAGTTAAGTTTGTAACAGTAGCTCTAAAAGTGACATCATTTGAGCCAAAAAATTCTTGTGGTTTGTAAGAGATATCTAAGTCAACTATAGTAAAAGCATCTACTTTTTGAGTATTTGCCACATCACCATATCTGCTTGAGGTATATCTAGCACTCGGAGAAAATGTCCATCTGCCTATGTAGTAAGAAAGAGCAGCCTTTATCATTACCTCAGGAGCATCTGGGAGTTGATTGCCTTTTATATCAGATGAGCTACCAGTTGAAGTTGTAAAGTCTTGCGTAAAATAGTATTTGTTATATGAGAGACCTAGTAAAAACTCTAAATCATCTCTAATCGCACCACTAGCTGCAAATTCTGCTCCATAACCAAGCGCATCTCCAACATTTGAAGGATAGCCTACATTTAGAGATGGGTCAAATATATTTGCTTGTTTGTTCTTTATAAAAGATACAAAAAGAGAAGGGTTTAGTGTAACTCCTCCTACTAAGATCTTTGAACCAAGATCAATATTTTCTGAGATCTCAAGATCTTGCTTGCCCCAAAGCTGTTCAAGTGTTACGCCTTTAGCTACAAATTGAGCTCTTTGTTGTGAATAAGTTGGAAATAAGTTTACATTAAACCCATAAGTACGAGTATAATCAGCATAAATAGCACTACTATCACTCAGTTCATATCCAAGATATAGTGATGGCAAAAATGTATAAAATGTTCTTGCTTCAACACTAGCCCAAGGATCTAGTGTGCCATTTGCAATAGCCGCGTCATAATTGGGGCTAGTTGAGGCATTTGTACCATTACCAAAACTCTTTATGGATCCGAGTTCAAATGTTTGGTATCTAACTCCAGCAGAGTAGTTAAACTTAGAGATCTCTCCACTAGCTTCGATAAATGGAGATTGTAGTGTGTGATAATCGTTTTTAGACAAAACTGCATAGCCAGCAAATTTCAGATCACTACTCGGAGTTACTTTGTACTTTTTTTGATCACTTGGAGGTCCAGGAGGCTGTTGTCTGTGGTACCAATATCCTAGTTTTACTTTGAGCTCTTTCATAAACTCATGCTCATATGATGCAACAGCACCGTAAAGCTCATGATCCATATTCCAGTTCATAACTACATCGGTCATTTTAGCATTTGACCACCAATAATCACCCTCATCTTGCTTGTAGTAAGCTTTAAAAGAGATCGTATCTTTACTAGTTGGCTTATAAGTGATATCTCCTAAAACACTAGTAGTCTCAAAATCTTGTTTGTTATAGTCATAGTAGTCATTGCTACTTGCTTTTTTAAATGAAGAGTAATCCTTGTTATAGTTGCTCTTTAGATTTTTAGTCTCTAAGTAACTTAGACTATCGTAATTGTGGTGTTTGTCACGATTTTTTATGACATAAACATCAGCCTTTAGTTGGTCATTTGGCTCATAAGAAAATCCTAGCATTGCGTTAAATCTATCTAGATCTCCACTCCCTTTGTTTTTGTCACTTGAAAGAAAAGAGAGAGATCCAAAAGCAGAAAAATCACCAACTTTACCACTATCTACTCGCATAAATGTTCTACTAAAACTATCAGAACCAAAAGATTGTGAGAGTGTTGTTTTTGTAACCTTAGATGGAGCTAAGATCTTCATATCCACTTTACCTATAAGAGATGAAAACCCAAGATTTTTATCGACTGGCATGTAGCCTTTTAAAAGGTCAATAGAAGCAATGTTTTCTAGATCCACCATATGTTTTCCACCACCTGGATTACTAGAAACGGGCATCGAGTTTAACATGAAAACTCCACCAGGACCTGTTTGGCTCTTACCACGGATACGAATAGGGTCGTGAAATGATGGCTCGTTTGAACCTGCGCTATCAACTGGTGAAAAGTTTACAGATGGCGAAAATGCTATGACTGAAAAGGGGTTCATGTTGGCATGTGAGCTTAGCACCTTGATACTTTTTTTTGTAAAACTCTCTTGATTTTTAGACTCACTAAGGTTTGCATCTTGCATATAAAGATAGTCACTATCTTCATTTTGGGCACTAACTACGATTCTTTCTATACTGATGGGATTAGCTATGAGCAGACTTGATGCCATCAGAGATAGCAGTAGAACTCTTTTTTTCAATTTTTTTCTCCTAATATTTGTTTAATTTGTTCTTCAGATAACTCTACATTTAAGTACAAGCTATAAAACTCTTTTATTCTTTGTGCTAAGTCGATTTTGTAAAGTTCTGGATGAAATATCTTTGTAAGCCACTGTATGCCGATGATGCGCATAAAAGATGGCGGTCTATCTATCCAGTTGAAGGGTTTGTTTGGCACAAGGTAAACTCTGTTCGCTTTTACAGCCTTTAAGTGCTTCCAGATAGGATTTGAGAAGATGTTTTTATAAACAAGCTCGTTTTGAGCGATGATAATCTCTGGGTCATAAGATAGAAGTGTCTCAAAACTTATCCTCTCTAGTCCTAAAACAGCACCTTGCTGGCATCTATGAACATTATCTCCGCCTGCAAAGTTTAAAGCCTCTACATGAAAAGAGATGTGACACTCTGTAGAGAGTCCATCAACTCCCTCTGCGTAGTAGTATTTTATAGGCTCGGCACCCTTTAGAGACTCACTAACCTCCTCTATAACCTTAGATGCATAAGAGGCTAGCAAGTCTCCTCTTGGTTTTTCATCTATCGCCTCACCTGCAAAAGAAAATGCATAGGGCATATCTTCTATCTTTCTAAAAGGTAGTGTTATAGTAGCAATTTTTGTTTTTTCTATCTCGGACTTCACTCTCTCTACAAGCAGGTCATCTTCCCATAAAAGAATCAAATCTGGTCGGTGTTTGATTATTGTCTCAAGATTTATGCTCTGTCCACCGCCATGAAAAGAGCCAATGACATCAAGAGAGAGAAACTCTTTTGATAAAAACTCTTCACTTGCATCGTTGTTGTTATTTTTCGCTTTAAAGTTTAGACCTGACATTTTTTTTGGGTTTAGTGCATATAGAAGGTAGTTCATCGGTGGCGATGAGCCAAAAGCCTTTTGTATATTTTGTGGAACTTCAACATCTACTCCTGCTCTATCTTTTAGAATTTTTGCATGAGATGAGAGAGTTAAAATTAGTAGTAGTATCAACTTTGAAATTGTTTGCATTTTGATTTAGTCCTTGATTGGTTTGTTTTGTTTTGTCTGTAAAAATCTTGTGAGACACTTTTTTTCTTGTAAAAAAGGTTGCTTGCAAGGGGACACCTAACAAGAGAGTTGAATAATGCATTTTTTTTAACCAACAAGAGGAGAATAAAAAAGGCTCACTAGACATATGAAGCGCTAACGCCTCAAGCGAGGGTATTTGTGCAAACAAATACCCTCTGTTGAAGTGTAGTTATCGTGTTATGAATACGCTAAATCTTTTTTGACATAACGATAAATAAATTCAAAATATTCTTCTTAAGAAGACAAAATAATTGGTCTTTAATTAAACGTTATGTCCAAATAGATATAACGAAGTTTAAACTAAAGTTTCTTAAAGTAAACTTTAAAGCTTTTACAAACCTATAATTATATTTTTTGTGTTTATAATTGCGTAAGCTTTTGATCCAACTTCTAAACTAGTATCCAAAGTGTCTCTACTTATGGCCGCGATTAAAGATAGGGAGGAATTTACCTTAAATGTTATCTCTAGCGAGTGTTCTGAAGTCTCTATGGAGTCTATAATTCCTTGCATGATATTTAAGTTTTTATGAGCTTTTGGTGCGGTTTTTACTATCTCTATATCACTTGATTTTATGATAGCGTAAGTGTCACTACCCTCGTGAAGTGCCATGTCTTTAGCTGATTTTGCAGTAATGTTTGAGATTAATGAGACATCTCCTAAGAGAGAGAGATCAAGATTTGTGCTTAGTTCATCTTGTGTGATGCTTTTTACTTTTGAGGGTAGTTGATTTCTAGCACTTGTTGTTAAAAAAGTTCTGTTTATAATACTTTCTAGTCTATCTGCATCACCGCCTGCTTCTGCAAAACGATCTATAAACTTAGCATGTACCGCGCGGAGTCTATCATAAGTTTGAATGAGTTGATGTGCGTATGGAGTAAGAGTAGTCCCACCACCGCCACGGCCCCCTGTAGTCCTTGTGATAAGAGGCTCATCGGCTAGGGCATTCATGCTGTTAACTCTCTCCCAAGCTGCTTTATAACTCATCTTCATCTCTTTTGCAGCTGCATTCATCGAGCCTGTTTTTTCTATGATTTTTAAGAGTTGGATCCTACCTGAGCCTAAAAAACTCTCGCCATCTTTACTAAGCCAAAACCGACCATCTATCTTCATCTCTACATCCTTATGAGCAAAAGTTTATTTAAAATCATATCTAAATATATGTTTTGCAAAGATTTTGCTTTGAGATGATAAAATACGTCCATGAAAAATAAATACAGAATTTTAGTAACAAATGATGATGGTTATGAGGCAAAAGGATTGCTCTGTTTAGTTAGAGCTTTAAAAGAGTTAGATGATGTAAAAGTGACAGTTGTAGCTCCTGCAAATGAAAAATCTGCTTGTGGACACTCACTAACACTGACTCGTCCTCTGAAATTTGTAAGCGTAGATGATGATTTTTATAAATTAGATGATGGAACTCCAAGTGATTGCGTCTATCTATCTTTAAGTACAATTTTTGTTGATAGAAAACCAGATCTACTCATAAGTGGAATAAATCGCGGCTCAAATATGGGTGAAGATATAACTTATAGTGGAACTGCAGCAGGAGCAATGGAAGGAGTTTTACACGATATTCCTTCAATAGCTATCAGCCAAGTGATGGACTTTACAAACCCAGAGGGCGATTTTTCTTTGGCTAAAAAAATTATAAAAGAGCTAGTGCTCAAGATAAAAAATGGCTCATTTCCACTTCCAAAAAGGGAATTTTTAAATGTAAATATCCCACCAGATATAAGTGAAGCTAAGATGCAAGTAACTTATGCTGGATATAGATTTTACGCAAATGATTCACATGTTCATAGAAATCCTCGTGGGGAAGAGCACTATTGGTTAGGTTTACATCCACTAAGTTTTTCACCAAGAGAAGGCTCAGGTGGGGTGAGTGATCATGAAGCTATTGAAGCTGGATATGTCTCTATAACGCCTATACATCTAGATCTAAGCGCATATAAAAGTATGAAAAAGCTTAAAGAGTGGATAGAGTAGATCTTGAGATTTGATCGCATTAAAACTCTATTAGGGGATGATTTCTCAAGGCTAGAAGATGCAAAAATACTTCTTTTAGGTGTTGGTGGAGTTGGTGGTTTTTGTCTTGATTGTCTAGTGCGAAGCGGTATTAGTGATATAACTATAGTTGATTTTGATAGTTTTGATGAGTCAAACCAAAACAGACAACTGCTCTCCGAACTTCACTTAGGTGAGTCAAAAGTAGAATCATTTAAAAAACACTATCCAAACATAAAAATCATAAATGAAAAGATAGATGAGATCTGGGTAGAAGAGTTTGACTTTGATGAGTTTGACTTAGTTTTAGATGCCATCGATGACACAAAAGCAAAACTTGCCCTTGCACAAAAATGCTACAAAAAACTTATCTCTTCTTTTGGAAGTGCAAAAAGACTAGATCCAACTAAGATAAAAGTGGATGATATTTGGAAGAGCTACGGGGATAAGTTCGGTTCTAAGATCCGTTATGAGCTAAGAAAAAGAGGTTTTAATAAAAAGTATAGAGTCATATTTTCATCTGAAGAAGCAAAAGTAAAAGAAAAAGGTAGTTTTATGGGAGTAACAGCATCTTTTGGTTTGGCTATGTGCTCTGAGGCTGTTAGAATCCTCACAAAGAAGTAGGGTGAAATTTTTTTTAATTCCACTTATTATTGTTAGTATGTGGAGTAGTCTTTTTGCAGATGATTTGATAAGTTATGATTATGAAGTAGATGCTTATTACTCAAATCTTATAATGTTTATAGATCTAGATAGAGAAAACAATGTCACAGATGCTCTGAAGTATTCAGAGGAAGATATATATACAGATCTAGTTAAAAACACTTTTAATCCAAATATCTTTTTATTTGAAACTTCAATTCATCCTATGAGCCTGTTCGGATTGTATTTTAGGGATCACCATGAAAGTACTTATGAAAGATCAAAAAGAAATGATTTTAATCCTGTAAAAGTTATAACTGCAGGTTTTGAGGAGCCTTACTCTTTCTCTTTTTTCTTAGGTAGGATGATGGTTTTTAAGAATGAAAAAGATAGCCATATAGGAAGTAATAGAGCCTATACAGGCTTTCGTGTAAGTGTTAGCGACTATTCTATCAAAGATAATATAGCCCATTATGACAAGTGGTATAATGTAGAGTTTAGTATAAAAGGAACAAGAAAGACTGATGAGCGAGATTTAGACTGGAGTTTTCGAGTAGGTACGAAGATACATCAAAACCCATATTTTTCAAACAGTATATATATAGGTGCAAAAAGAAGCAGTATTGACTACAAAAAGAACGAGTACTCCTTTATCTATAACACTGCATTCTCAACTATGTTAGCGATAAATTCAGACACACTAAAACTCGCTGAGGCAGAGTTTATAGTAGAGAAAAAATGGCCACTTAGTTTGAGGCATAAAATAAGTTTTGGACTAAGTCTAGGTTATTTATACAATACGGGAGAGAAATATAAGGGAGAGTTAAAAGAAGAGGGGATAGATAGACATCAACTCATCTTGCGTCCTAATTTTAAATGGTAGAGGTTTGTTTTGTTTGATTTTTTAAATAGTGACTGGTTTAATATAAGTCTAGAGATACTCTTTTTAATACTTATATCTTATGATATAAAAAGATATGTCCAGACTAAAAAAAAAGAGTATATAGTAAATATTGTAGTAACAATAGGCTTTGCTATATGGGTTTTGTATCCATACTATAAGAGTTATTTTGGCTGGAATGAGACTCAAAAACAAGAACTCATCTCAACTTGTGCTGATGCAAACGATACGAAACTTTGCAAATGTGTAGATGAAGCACTCTTTAAAAGTTTCACCTATGAAGAGTACAAGGCACAAGATACGAACTCAAGTGAGTTTAAAGAGTTTATAAAAGATGCAAAAGAGGAGTGTTTAGATGAGTCATGGTTTTGATCTAGATAGAGATCTAGTTTGTGAAGGCATAATCGGCGACGGCTGTGGAGGAGGGCGTTTTTTTATGGTAAAAGATGAGATCTTAAAGGCTTATGATCCAGATACAAAAGAGTATATTGAGCTTTTAGTAGGCGTGAAAAATGCTCTTACTATTTCTAAGAGTGTTTGTGTCTTGAATATAGTTTGCCAAGATGAGACTATAGAGTTTGATCTCTCTAAGATGAAAAGAGTTTAGTAAAGTAAAGAGCATTTTTGAGTTAGCAGTTCATATAAAACGGAGATAAAATTATATAGAGCAAAATTTGATATAGTTATAGAAGTAAAAGATAAAGGAGAGAAGAGAAAATGTTTAGAAAATTACCAAAAGAAAATATGGGTAGCTCAAACTTAGGTTGGCTTGAGAGTCGTTTTCATTTCTCTTTTGCAGAGTATAGAAATCATGACAATATCAATTTTGGAGTTTTGAGAGTTCTAAATGATGACATTGTTCACCCAAAGAGTGGCTTTGAGATGCACCCACATCGTGATATGGAGATCGTATCTTATATCGTAGATGGAGAACTAACACACAAAGACTCTATGGGAAACTCTGAGACATTAAGACGTGGTGAAGTGCAGTACATGAGTGCAGGGAATGGAGTTATGCACTCAGAACATAACAAAAACACAAGCAAAGATCTAAGACTACTTCAGATCTGGATAGTTCCACCAGAGAAAAACCTTCCTACACTCTACGGCTCACACCCCTATAAAAAAGCCCAAAGAGAGAACAGACTCTTAAATATAGTCTCATCACAAGAGGGAGATGCAGAGATAAAACTCTATCAAGATGTAAATATTTTTGTAAGCGAGCTTGAAGAGGGTAAGGTTTTGGAATTTCCTATAAAAGAGAAGAGACAAGTATATTTTGTTCAAATAGAGGGAAGCTCAGACATAGATGGAATTGCCCTTGATGATGGCGATGCGATGGAGGTGATAAAAGAGACGAACTTAAGTATAAAAGCCTTAGAGAAGAGTCACTTTCTTTTTATAGAGATGCTTGAGGAGTTAAAACTTTAGTGATTATGCTTAATTCTAAAGCCCTCAGCAACTAAAAGAGTTTTTATCTCATCTTTTACTTCGCCTTGAAACTCCATCCAGCAATCTTTAAAAGCTCCACCACAGCCGAGCTTTTTTTTAAGAAGTTTTAGAGTTTTGCTTGCATCTTCTTTGGAGAGGAAAAATTCACCAACTAAGGTTACAGTTTTGCCTCTCCTTTTCTCTTTTGCAAAGATAAGCATGTGTTTTTGTGGTTCTAAGATCTCATTGCCGATTTGTGAGGCTCTTGGGGATTGAACCTGTGCCCAGCTATCATCTATATCTGCACCGATGAAGATGTCTAGTTTTTTGCCTCTACTCATAGCTTATATAACTCTTTGAGAGAGTATGCTTATATTTCGATTTGTTTGATTTTCTATATTTTCTAAGAGTTCTTCTTTTGTGATATTGTTTTTTGGATATAAAACTACAAAAATTTCATCCCCTTTTTTTAAAAATGTTTTCTCACCAAACTCTGTATATCTAGTAGCACCAATACTGATAATGGCTTCTTTGGGGTTTGAACAAGCTGCAATGTATTGGTTTATCGGCTCAAGAGGACCGTAATTCTCTTGAGTATTTATCTGATAAACCATCCAATCAAGTAGTTTTTGATAAAAGTAGCTATATCCACTTATCTCAACATCTTCTCCATAAGCATGGAGTTCTCCATCACGACGTAAAAAACTTGCAATTGAGTAAGAGTCCATTACTCCACCCTTTTTAAATTTATCTATTTTTATGAGAGTGTTGCTAAGTCCTTTAGAACACTCTCCCCAGTTTTTTTTGTCGCTAATCTTATCTGCATTTGCAACTCTAATAGAGCAGTCATTAAATGCACCAAAGTAAGTTGGTATTATTTTTGTAAGTTTTCCAGCACTATAATGTAAGTCACAAATAAGACCAACTTCAGGCTCAGCTTGAACATTAGTATCTTCATTTGGAAGTTTGATATGTGATGTTGATAGAGGATATATACTTAAGCTACTTTTTGCCTCTAGGATTAGGCCATTGTCCAAATTTGGCGGCTCAGGAATATAAAAGGGAAACATCCCTTTTGGAGCAGCTTCATCTGCGGTTATGATATTTTTAAAATCTTCCATCTCTCCAGCTTGCTCCAAGTGAAGAGCAAAATTTCCAGCTATGCCTAGTCCTAAAAACTTTTTATATTTTGCCATTTTTATAAAGTACCACTTTGTTTTGCTTCTGCATACTCTTCGTAAGTGCCTTTGAAATCTGTTACTCTTCCATCTGCATGGATCTCTATGATGCGTGATGCAAATGCATCTAAAAGTTCACGGTCATGAGATACACAGATAACATTGCCTTTAAACTCATGTAAAGCTTCACCAAGAGCAACAATAGCCTCTAGATCTAGGTGATTTGATGGTTCATCTAAAACTAGGAAGTTTCCACCTTCAAGCATCATTTTACTAAGCATCATTCTATGCTTTTCTCCACCAGAGATACTCACAACTGATTTCTCTTGTTGCTCTCCATTAAAGAGCATCCTGCCTAAGCAGTTTCTTATCTCAGCTATATCTCTTTTTGGATCGAAGCCTCTTAACCAGTCATATAGAGTTCCATCGCCTTTTATAATGTCTGCCGTATCTTGAGGGAAGTAAGAGTTCTCAATTGTAGCACCCCAATGAACTTCACCACTTGTAGGTTTAATCTCTTCCATAAGGATCTTTAAAAGTGTTGTTTTACCAGCGCCATTTGGTCCGATTAGGGCTACTTTTTCACCTGGAATGAACTTAAGATTTATATCTTTAAGAACTTCGTTTCCATCAGAATAAGTATGGTTCACATCTATGACATGAAGTGCTTCATCACCCATAACTCTCGCAGCTTTAAAAACTATACTTGGATCTCTTCTTGAAGATGGTTTGATATCTTCAATATTTAACTTTTCAAGTTGTTTTTGTCTTGAAGTTGCTTGTTTTGCTTTAGAAGCATTTGCACTAAAACGACGAACAAAGGCTTCAAGTTGCTCTTTTTCTTTCTCTTTTTTTGCAGTATCAAGTTCAAGTTGCTTTGACATTACATTTGCAGCTATGTACCAATCATCATAGTTTCCTGTAAACTCACGGATCTTTTGATAATCAACATCTAAGATATTTGTAACAACTGCATTTAAAAAGTGTCTATCGTGTGAGATTACAACCATAGTTCCTTGATGTCTTTGTAGTTCATCTTCTAACCAGCTAATAGTCTCAATATCAAGGTTATTTGTAGGCTCATCAAGAAACAAAACATCTGGTCTTGGGTAGAGAACTTGAGCTAAAAGAACTTTAAATTTATCTGCACTATCTAGTGTGCTCATAAGGTTGTGATGCAACTCAGAACCGATGCCAACATTTTCAAGAATTTTAGCTATATTTACATCATACTCATAAGTTGGATCTTCTTCAACACAGATAACTTCTAGATCTGCTAAACGATTATTTACAGCATCATCTTCAAAGTCGCCAGCTGCATAGATCTCTTCTTTTTCTTTTATAGCATTAAAGAGTCTTTTGTTGCCATAAAGAACTGCGTCCATTATGGTGTAGTCTTCATAAGCATACTGATTTTGTCCTAGAACTCCAACTTTGTTTGCTTTTGGAATGATGATCTCGCCATCATACTCATTAATCTCACCACTTAGGATTTTTAAAAAAGTTGTTTTACCAGCACCGTTTGCACCGATGAGACCGTATCTTTTATTACGGTCTAGTTTTAGGTTTATGTCTTGAAATAGTACTCTATTTCCATAACGCATAATTAGATTTCGTACAGTTACCATGATTGTTTCTCTTAGGTGGATTTGCCCAATACAAACTTATCTTAGATTTGTTTGGGCTATTTTTCGCGGATTATAGCCAAGAGTTGTTTAAAGCGCGATTATACTCTTTTATGTCTTATAACCTTTTAGTATATCATTTAAGCTTATCGTCATCTGCGTTAGCGTTGAAGATGCATTTGAGATATCATCCATGCTCTTTTTATTTTCAGTAGAGATTACTTCTATCTCTGAGACTTTATGAATCATAGACTCAACTGTCTTAGAGTTTTCAATATAGCCATTAACAGTCTCATCAACTTGAATAATCGAACGCTCCAATGAGACCATACTTGTGTTTATCTCACTTTGAGCATTGTTCGCATCAGAAGAGAGAATTTCGATAGCTTTTGCATTGTTTGAGATACTTTGGCTCGCATCTATGACTGATTGAACTATCACGCTAATGGTCGCATTTATCTCTCCTAGTGACTTTTGAGTTCTCTCTGCAAGTTTACGGACTTCATCGGCAACTACCGCAAAACCTCGTCCATGCTCACCTGCTCGCGCTGCTTCAATGGCTGCGTTTAGTGCAAGTAGATTTGTTTGATCTGCAATGTCAGAGATTACTACAAGCACATCTTTGACTTGAGTTGCATCTGCACTTAACTGTTCTAGTCTGTGGGAGAGTTCTAGTTCATCTTTTGCTCTATTTTGTATCTCATTTGCAAGATGGATGATCTGTTTATTTGCACCTTTTAATGTCTCTCCAGCTGAGTTTATATCATCTTTTGTAATCTTAGCTTGTTCTATAGATTTGCCTAAAATATCTTGTAGATCCTTACCTTCTAATGAAACGTTATTAACTATTTCACTCTCTTGTGTAGCTTTTACTTTCATACTTGAAGATGTTTCTGATAGGGTTTGAGATATTTGAGTATTTTGAGATGATGATGTTTTTGCTTCTGAGACTGTTATGCGAACTTTGTCTATAAAAGCATTTATGTTTTGAGCGATTTCTGAGATTTCATCGCCAAGAGGGACTATGATCTTGCTTGTTAAATCTCCCTCGCCTTTAGCTAAGTTATATGAAGCATCTTGAAGTGTGTTTAGTTTTGAGATGATAAACTTTTGTACTAAAAGTATACTTATGAGCATTAAAACTAAGATAATAACTATAGATATAGTAACTATCATATCTCTTGTGTCGTTTACATTTCCTAAAACTTCAGCTTCATCAATGTCAACGATAATCCCCCAAGATTCACCAAATATTTCTATAGGAGCATAAGAGCTTAAAACTTCAATGCCTCTATGATCTTTTACGATCCACGAGCCATTTTCGCCTTCTTTTATTTTATCTAAGGATTTAGAGGCTATATTGTATGTGCCTACTGTTGTCTTTGCTATTTTTACGTTAGCATCACTTATAACATCTAAAAAACGGCTATCATTTTTCATTGCTCCATCAAGAGATACTAAATTTGCTTTTCCAGTTGCTCCAAGCCCAGCTTTTTCAAAGTCACCCTTGAAGTTCATAACGCTGTTTATCTTATCTTTTGGAAGCTGAAATATAACGGCTCCTTCAAAATCATCTCTAAAGAAAAGTGGAGATGCTAAAAACATTGCTGGTTCATTATAACTTGGCTCATAAGTGCTAAAGTCAGAAAAAGCTACGTTATCTTTTGGAGTCTTTGAGGCTTTTTTAAAGGCTAGGGCTAGTCCAGAATCTGCATAAATTCCATTTATCAAGTTAGTACCAAAATCTTTTTCTTTTTTAACTGAGTAGACGATATCGCCACTAGCATTTACAATAAAGATGTCATAGAGTCCATAGTTTTTTAAGATCTGCTCATAAGTTGGGTGGGTCTGAACATGATTGGCGGAGTACTCTTCTTTATGATTTTTGTTCATCATAAGATTGTCTTTTTGAGAGAGCTTATGTTCGTTATCTACTATATATAAGTATTGTGCTATTAATGCATGCTTGGTTTTTGGTAGATACTCTTCAGCTGCTTTTTTAGGTTTAACACCTTTTATATCAAAGTTGATATTTGGTAAGTACTCATCTTTGTAGTGTTGTAGAAGTTTTGATCTCATCTCATCAAGGCTTATATCTTCAAGAGACTCTAGCTCTAAAAAACTCTCATCCAAAGACCACATAGCTTGAACTGTTGCAGAATCAGCAGTGCGAGAGCTAAGAAGATTTTCTAAGGATTGAAAAAAGTCGAGAAGATGCTCTTTTTTAGACTCTTTTACAGCATCTAAGAGTGCCATATTGCTATCTACTAGAGAGTCAGATGCTCGACTTATCGATATTGACATAATACTAAGAGCCATAACTAACAGGGATAATGCCATCAGGGTGATGACTTTAAATTTTATACTCTTTATATTCATTTATATCCTTTAATTTTTTTGGTTGTTCCCTTTGTATTGTGCAAGCATATCATTTAGAGCATCAAATAGTCTATCACTATTGGCTTCCATAGTTTCAAGATTTTTAACTATTGTTTCTTGATTTTCTATTCTTGTATCTTCTTCATCAAAGAAAATGATACTATTTAGCACACTTTCATGAACTGTTTTATGTGGTACAAAGGCATCTTTATATGCCTCTGTATTTCCAAATCTCTCTTTACCATCACTCTCATACCATTTTCCTAGTCTACATTCAGTATGTTTACTAAATGCCTTGCTCTTATCTGCTGCGATAATTGAGTCATAGGCATTTGATTTGTAGATAATATGGTCGACTTTAGCTAAAACAATAAAGACTTTGTTCTCCATATCATTTATAACATCAGCCATTTCAATGGCTTCAGAGTTTAAGTTACTCATAGTATCATTAAATTCTTCAACTGAAACTGAAGCCTCATCTGCAAGAGTTGTCATTGTTTCAGACTTTCCTAAGATATTACTAGCTTCTTGTTTCATAGAGTTTATAGAGATAGTTATCTCACTAGTTGCTTTTTGAGTTCTCTCAGCTAACTTTCTTACTTCATCAGCAACAACTGCAAATCCTCGTCCATGCTCACCTGCACGAGCTGCTTCTATTGCAGCATTAAGAGCTAGAAGGTTGGTCTGTTCTGCTATGTCTTTTATAAGATCAACAATAGAAGTGATCTCATTTGTTTGATCATTTAAGCCACCTATAGAGGAGTTACTATCACTTATTTGTTCTACTAGGTTTTGTAGTTTTAATAAAATATCTTCTACTGCACTCATAGAGTCATTAGACGTTTGAGCTGTGTGCTTTGTTGTACTTTGTACGACACTTAACTCTTTTATAACGCTTGACATCTCATTTTGAATAAGACCTAAACCTTCTCCGATACTTCCTACCCCTCTAACTTGTGAGCTAAAGTTTATAAACAACTGCTTTTCATGAGATGTTTTCATTGCATGTATACCATCTTGAACATTTTTAATAGCCTCAGCAAAGTCACCATTTAAGCCTTTAGAGTTTAAGTCATAACTAAAATCTCCTTGAGAAGCCTTATGTACAGAGGTGTTGATTCTTGAAGTTAACTCTTTGACGAGGTTTACTAATGTAGCTAGAAGTTGAGTTATATCATCCATCTCATTTCTAGACTCAGATCTTCTATCAACTGATACCGAAAGATCACCATTTGTTGTGATTCCTCCAATGATGGACTTAAATCTTTCTATAGAACTTGTGATACCAATAGATACACTACTTGAGATGTATATTAAAAAAGTGAGGATAATAATTGTGCCAGCTAGTACAGCAATAAGAGCTTGAAAGGAGGAAGAAACAATGTTTTGTGAGAGATCTAAGGTATGTTTTGCAAGAGCATCTTCAAACTCCTTAAGTTTGTTGATTTTTTTGGTAATGGTCTTAAACCACACTGTTGCATCTACTCCAAACTCACTCTCTTTTGACTCTGCTATAGCTCTAAACTTATCTACTTCTGCAAATGAAGTATCAGATGTTGTTGTTTCGTAAAGGCTTTGTATGTTTGTATCAGAGACATTTAAAAAGAGATTTGTGAGGGCATTTTGCTCAGAGACTAAAGATGCAAACTTTGCAGCAGTTGCTCTTGTGAAACTTCCTTTTGCAAATACTCCAGACAAAACGGCTCGCTCTATTCCGGCTCTCTCTTTAGAAGAGATAAAAATAGCAAAACCATTAAAAGCAGTTCTTATAAAATTGTTTTGGGGGATTGTTGAGAAGTTACTTATCATATCTATAAGTTGCTTGTTTAAGGCAGTATAAAAAGAGACAGCATCTTTTACTTCACAGCTAAGAGTGTTTACTTTTTTTCTCATCTCTTGAACTGAACCAAGATTTATCTCATTTTTAACTTTTGATGAGGCAATAGAGTTGTGAGAAATAATGTAAGTTTCAAGCTCATCTATTTTTAGATCGGTGTCACTGTGTTGTTTTGGTAAGATCTCTTTAAAGCTTTCACCGTTAGAACCTATAAATCCAGCACTTGCACCTCTCTCTTTTTGAAGTTCATGTAGTACAGCACTCATTTTTACAGATAAGTTTATCAAAGAGGCAGTCTCTTTTGAGTTGTTAAACTCACTCCAAGTATCGTAAGCACCTTTAAGAGAAAACAGAGCAATCACTATAAAAGTAATAGTACTTAAGAAGATTAGCTTATTTCTAATCGACATATTTTTCATCATATCAAACCCCTCTATTTTAAAGTTTATTTACATTGTTTTGTTTATTTATTAAGATAACAAAAAAGAACTATTCATTGATATAATAGTGACCTTTGAAATAACTTAAAAAAACTATTCATTATTGTAACTAAAATTTACCTCAAAGTTATTGTAAAATAAGCAATGCAAATAAGAGAACTAGATTTAAAAGAGCTAGAAATGGCTTATGGTGTATTAAAGCAATTAAGAGGTGAACTCTCATATAAAGAGTTTGAAGATCTCATCTATGATATGAGATATATGAATTATACTATGTTTGGTATAGTTGAAGGTGAAGAGCTTATTACTTACGCAGGGGTGGCTGTACAGACAAACCTTTATCATAAAAGACATTTATATGTTTTTGATTTGGTTAGTGGTGATAAGTATAAATCAAAAGGATATGGAACCATGATGCTTGACTTCTTAAATGATTATGCAAGAGCATCTATGTGTGAGAATATTATTTTATCATCAAACTTTACAAGAGTTGATGCTCATAGATTTTATGAAAAAAATGGTTTTGAGAAAAAAAGTTACATTTTTCTCAAAACACTTGTCTAAAATTATGCGATAGCTGCTGGAGTAGATCTAGTAGCTAGTTCGTTATCTATCATCAAGAGACCATAACCATCTTCTTTTACAAGCTTTAACTTAGAGATGATTTCAGAAACTGAAGCTTCTTCTTCAACTTGCTCATTTACAAACCATTGTAGCAAATTGTAAGTAGCGTGATCTTTTGACTTTAGAGCTAAGTCACTTAAGTTATTTAGTCTTGAAGTCATCATCTGCTCATGCTCTAGGCTTAACTCAAAAACATTTAAGATGGTGCCAAAATTCTTAGGTGGTTTTGCAATCGCTTTTAGTGAAACATGCATACCTTGTTCTATAAGATAGTTATATATTTTTGTAGCGTGCATATGTTCTTCTTCATACTGCATCTTAAACCAATTTGCTGCGCCATTAAAATCTTTGTTGCTACAATATGCAGACATTGCAAGATAGAGGTAAGCAGAATAAAATTCGTGATTAAGTTGCTTTTCTAAGTCTTTTTTCATTTTTTTAGAAATCATTTTTTTCTCCTTAAATTTTATCTATTGTAGGCTAATGAGTATTAATAAACGATAAACTAATTAGGCTACTTTATACTACTTTTAATCACAAAAACTCTATCATAACTTTATGAAAATAAAATCACTATATATATCTGCACAAGAAAAAAGTGCTGGAATGTTGTTTGTCTCTATGGGCATGATGGAGATACTAAAAAGAAACTTGCACCGCGTTGCTTTTTTTCGACCTATTATCTTATCTAAAGATAAAGTTGATAAAGATATTGAGTTTATATTAAATAGATATAGCATTGATATGAAGTATGAAGATACTTATGGATATGACATAGAATATGTTGAGATGATGCTGTCATCTGGGCGATTTAATGAGTTAATAAACCAACTAATCACGAAGTTTAAAAAGTTAGAGAGTGAGTATGACTTTGTTCTTTGTGAAGGGATAAGAAGATCTTTTTTAACTACAACAATAAACTATGATCTAAACATAAAGATAGCTCAAAACTTCTCAAGCTCTATCATAAATGTCATAAGTGCAAAAAACTTAACTGCACAAGAAGTTTATGAAAGCATACTTATGGAAGCTCAAAATATAAGCGCAGAAGGATGTGAATCTTTTGCAACTTTTGTCAATAGACTAAGTGATGAAAATTATAATGAACTTCAAACAAGACTAAGTAAAAACAAAATAAATACATATCTTCTTAAAGAGTTAACAGAACTAGATCGTATAAATGTTCAAGATATTATAGAAGCCCTAGATGCAAAACCTATAAAACTTGGGCAAAAAGATCATACTAGAATTATAAAAGGTATCAAGGTTGCAGCTTTGAATCTGGATAATTTTTTAGATCACATAGAAGAAGATGATTTAGTTGTCGTTCCAGCTGATCGCTCGGAAATTATAGTCGGACTTATCTGTGCAATGTACTCTAAAAACTATCCAAATATCAACGCAATAGTTCTGCCTTTTGGAATGCATCTTCATAAAAATATACAAAAGCTTATAGATGGACTTGAGGATTTTAACATTCCGCTTCTTTTAGTTGAAACAGATACTTATGAGACTGCAAAAAACATCTCAAATATAAACGCTAGGCTAAGAGTTACAAGTGAGAGAAAGATCTCTTTAGCGCTTGGGCTTTTTAACTCAAATGTTGATATCAAACATATAGAAACAAAGATAGAATCATCAAAGAGAGATGTAATGACTCCGATGATGTTTGAGTACAAACTCTTTGAATTAGCACGACTAAACAAAAAACGAATAGTCCTACCAGAGAGCATGGAGGAGAGAGTTTTAAGAGCTGCAGAGATAACACAAAGACGAGGAGTAGCTGACATCATACTTCTAGGAGATGAAGCTGAAGTTAGAGAAAACTACTTAAGACTAGGACTAGATCTAGGGGATGCAACTATTATAGACTATAAAAAATCTTCTCTCTTAGATGAGTTTGCAGAAAAATTTTACGAGATGAGAAAGCATAAAGGACTGAGTAAAGAAGCAACCATAGAGGCTATGCAACACGCAAATTATTTTGCAACAATGATGGTGCACTTCGGACTCGCTGATGGAATGGTAAGTGGAGCTGTTCACTCAACTGGAGAGACTATAAGACCAGCACTTCAGATCATAAAAACAAAGCCGGATATTTCAGTAGTATCAAGTGTCTTTTTTATGTGTATGCAGACTCAAGTTTTAGTCTATGGAGATTGTGCAATTGTCCAAGATCCAGATGCACAAACTCTAGCTCAAATTGCAATCTCATCAGCACAGACTGCAGCGGCTTTTGGTATAGAGCCAAAAGTTGCGATGCTCTCATACTCAACAGGAGAGAGCGGAAGTGGTGCGGATGTAGATAAGGTAAGAGAGGCAACACAAATAGTAAAAGAAAAAGCACCAAACCTACTTATAGAAGGGCCGATTCAGTATGATGCAGCGGTAAATGCAAGCGTGGCAAAAACAAAACTTCCAAACTCAAAGGTAGCAGGGGAGGCTAGTGTTTTTATATTTCCAGATCTAAACACTGGAAACAACACCTATAAAGCAGTCCAACGCTCAAGTGGAGCCATCGCCATAGGACCAATTCTTCAAGGACTAAATAAACCTATCAACGATTTAAGCCGTGGATGTAGTATTGAAGATATAGTAAATACCATCGCCATAACATCAATACAAGCAGGACAAAAATAGTGAGAGTAGCAGTTATAAACTCAGGAAGTTCATCTTTAAAATTTAAGCTTTTTAATATGCAAACTAATGAAGTAATTTATTCTAAAGTTGTGGAAAAAATAGGTGAGAAAAACTCTCCTATTAAAAGTCATAGTCAAGCCTTAGAGTTAATAGAAGTGGATTTTACAAGCATAGATATAATTGGGCATCGCGTGGTTCATGGTGGAGAGGAATTTACAAAACCAACTTTAGTAAATGAAGAAGTTATAGAAAAATTAGAAGATCTAGCACATCTCGCACCACTTCACAATCCTGCAAACTTAGAGGGTATTGTAGTAGCAAAGAAAAAGGCACCAAGCTTAGCTCAAGTAGCAGTTTTTGATACAGCTTTTCACTCAGAGATGCCACAAGAAGCTTATCTCTACGCATTAGATTTTGACTTGTACGAAAAACATAAGATAAGAAAGTATGGTTTTCATGGAACTTCTCACTCTTATCTTTTAAAAGAGGCAGCTAAAGAGTTAAACAAAAATGAAAGCGAGTTAAATATTATAACTCTGCATCTAGGAAATGGTGCGAGTGCTTGTGCTATAGAAAATGGCAAGAGCATCGATACTTCCATGGGTTTTACTCCGCTTGAAGGTCTTGTTATGGGAACAAGATCTGGAGATATAGATCCAGCTATAGTTTTGTATATGCAAAGAGATCTAGGTATGAGCCGTGATAAAGTTGATGAGATCTTAAATAAAAAGTCAGGATTGCTTGGACTTTGTGGAAGTAGCGATATTAGAAATATACTAGAGCAAGAGGATGAGAGATCAAGACTAGCAATAAACATAATGACGAGAAGAGTTAAGAAATATGTTGGTGCTTATATGGCACTACTAGGAAGAGTAGATGCAATAGTTTTTAGTGGAGGGATAGGAGAAAATTCAGCTTATATTAGAGAAAAAATAGTTGATAAAACACTAGCAAAAGAGATACCTATTTTGGTTATAAAAACCAATGAAGAGTTAGAAATTGCTAGGCAGTGTTTAACTTTTAAAGATTCTGAGAGTAAAAATAGTTTTTCTTAGCGATGGAGTTTAACTCTTTTAAACTCTTATCTGAGAGAGGTTTATTTTTTATTTTATAAACCATACTTACTAAGTAATCATAAGAGCTTAGATCTACACTTTTACTAAGAAGTGCCTCGGTTGAGAGAAAGTTTACTATCTCTTGTTTTGAGATTGTTGTGTAGTTGTTTTGCAAGTTTCTTAGCATAACGTCAGTAGCTCCATCATCCTTATCAAAAATTCTTTTTGCTATTTTCTTAGAAGCATCTCTATCTATCCCTCTTGAGTAAAGATTGTTGGCTATATTGTTTGATAGAGAATTTGATTGAGATCTAGCTTGTGGATTTATTGATGATGCAAAAAGTGGTGAAAGTGTTAAAGAAGAAGTTAGTAAAACTAAAGATAAAATATTTTGATTTTTTTTCATTTTGTATCCTTAAAGTTTGAGCTCTTTTGGTCTTTATGAATATCAGTATAGCTCTCTTTTGTAAATAGAAAAGCTAGTCATAGATTGTTGTCTGTATATTAGATTTGAGAGTTGTTTTTTAAGTTGTTTTGTAGAAAGTTTATGAAGATTTAAAAGTAGTATAAACCCCAAAAGAGGGGTTTATGTGTGGATTATAAAGGTGTTACGTTCTCAGCTTGTGGGCCTTTTTGACCTTCGCCTACTTCAAAAGTAACTCTTTGTCCCTCTGTTAGAGAAACTCTACCACCACCAGTGTGGTTTACTTGACGAAAGTGTACGAACACATCTTTTCCGCCATTATCTTGTTGAATAAAACCATAACCTTTTTCTTCGTTAAACCATTTAACTGAACCGTCTTGTAATTCTGCCATTGCAATACCTCATGCATAAAATAATCACTTCCTTAGAAGTGGAGTCAAAAATTGGAGAGTCTTTAGGGTCACAATTGAGCATATTACTAAATTACACACTAAAGATGAACTCGAGCCTCATCTTTTCATCAAAAGTAGTATATCTTAAATGTTTCATTTAAAGCAATATAACAAGTGTTAAACAAATGGGGTTATTTGTCGATATGTTAACTATAGTAACAAACAAAGGATATATTATGCAAATATCATCAAATATGGGTGCAATTAGCCCTGCTGTAAAAAACTCAAATATCATAAAGCCTCTATATACTGAGAAGATTTCTCAAGATGAGGTCAAAGAGATTAAAGAGCAGCTCAATAAAAACTCTTTAGCGATGGCTTTTAATTCTACTACCATCCAAAGTACTTTTTCAAGCCAAGATAGTTTTGAGCAAAATTATAATGACTTTCAAGGTTTCTTAAATGATATTGGATACAGCGGAAAACCAATCGCAGAATTAAGTAAAGACGAGGCTGCAGAACTTGTAAGCGAAGATGGCATTTTTGGTATAAAACAAACTTCAGAGCGAATAGCAAACTTTGTTATAAATGGCGCAGGTGGAGATGAAGATAAACTTCGTGCTGGTAGAGAAGGAATGCTTAAAGGTTTCGCAGAGGCTGAGAAAATGTGGGGAGGAAAGCTTCCTGAAATTTCTCAAACAACTATGGCAAAAGCCACTGAAATGGTAGATAAAGCTATGCATGATTTAGGCTTTTCTATCATAAATGAAGAGGTTTAATAGTTAAAAATAAAAAGAGTCTTAGGCTGGGATATCTAGTCCTTTAGACTCATCCTCACTCTTTTCATCTTTAGAAGTGTTATCTTTATCTGCTTCATTTTTATATGTCTCTTTTCCAGTTAATTTTTCTTGGACCTCTTGTGCTAGTTGTTGTTGTGCTTTTATTTTCATCATATTTGCACTTGAAGCTACCGCTAGATCTTGTCCGCTGGGATTTGCTGGAGCTAGAGCTGCTGCTATAACTGCATCTGCATTGGCAATAGTCTCTTGCGGAGTTGAGCCAGATTTGTAAGAGATAGATACTTCGCCTCCGATAGCGTACATTCTACCATCAGGTCCTTTTTGGTAGGTATAAGACGCACCGCCAGTTGCAGCTCCACCGCTTTGGTGAGCGGCTTCATGTGCGCGAACTTCAGTATCTCTTGATTGTAAATCTAAAACAAGTCTTTTTTCATCTGCACTAAGCTCATTTTCTGATTTTTTTTGCAGAGCACTCTCTTCTTGTGTTTGTTCCTCTTGCTCTTTTTCTTTTTGAGTAAAAGAAGCTTGATAACTAGTGCTAGTAGAATAAAGTGTACTTGATGAAATGTTCATAATATCAATTATACAAACGAGTAAGTTAAAATAAGCTATTATTTCATAATTAAACAAATGGGAAAGATTATGATATTTGAACTTAAAGATGATTACATAGAACTTTTTAAACTTTTAAAGGTATTGGATTTAGTAGACAGTGGTGGTGATGCGAAGAGGCTTATAGCTGAGGGACTTGTTAAGAGAAATGGTGATACAGAACTTAAAAAAAGAGCAAAAATAGTCTCTAATGACGTGATAGAGATAGCTGAAGTTCGCATAGAAGTTAAATAAAAGATATATGCCGAAAAATTCGACATATATACTTAGGTTATTTTAACTCACTAACATATTTAGCAATAGCAACAATCATGTCTCTAGTAAGGCCAGAAGTTGAATCTTTCATAAGTTGACTACTTTTGTGCATAGTGTAAGCTCCAACTCTACTATCTTGATCTCTATATGCCCTTATTGTTAGAGCTAAGACAGTTACATCCATACCAGCTATTGCTGCAACTCCATCAAGAGGACTTTTCTGAGCATTTTCACCATGACACAATGAACAACGCTGTTTGTAAAGTTTTTCACCATCTGCTGCCAATAAACCTATACTTGCTAGTAATAGCACTATAACAATTTTTTTCATTTTTTTTAACCTCCATTAATTAAGTTTCATTTTACTTTACTAATTGTTAAAGAATACTTATATGAATAATAATTGTTCATTTAGTGAGTAAAATTATTTATATTCTAGTTATTATATTAAAGTCTAAATCAAACCAATAAGTGCTACAAGTAATACAGGTGGTGTTATAACAAGTCCAACCTTCATATATTCGCTCCATGTTATTTTAACTCCTTTTTGAGCTAAAACATGTAACCAAAGAAGAGTTGCAAGTGAGCCAATTGGTGTCATTTTTGGACCTAAGTTTGAGCCTAAGATATTTGCATATACAAGTGTCTCATTTCCTGCGTACCCGACATGATCTATCGCAATATCCATAATCATAATAGTCGGCATATTGTTCATTATGGAGCTTGTTATGGCAGATAAAAAGCCTGTTCCTATGATAGCTACTGTAGTTCCATGTTTGCTCAACTCGACTATCCAAGAAGCTATAACTTCTGTAAAACCTGCATTTTTTAAACCATATACAACTACATAGAGACCTATACTAAACCAAACCACTTGCCAAGGTGCTGCTTTTATTGTCATTATTGGTTTTACAGCCTTGAAATGACTTGCTATTACTAAAAATACCAATGCCCCGCCAAGAGCAAAAAGAGAGACTGGGAGGCTATATAGATCCCCTATGAAATAACCAACCATCAGCAGAGATAAGAAAAACCAAGAGAATTTAAACATAGTTTGATTTTTAATGACAGAAGATGCTTCTGGTAAACTAGAGACATCAACTCTAAAAGGTATATCTTTACGAAAGTAGATCCAAAGAACAATTATTGATGCAAAGATTG
>Ga0265293_10004008_pt1 | contig 26544 bp, 19 predicted proteins | sample Munlanlewell138R_FD_192505 | JGI IMG/M metagenome (GOLD analysis project Ga0265293, IMG submission 192505) | Leachate microbial communities from a municipal landfill in Southern Ontario, Canada - Leachate well 138R | ecosystem: Engineered > Solid waste > Landfill > Unclassified | place: Canada...
CAGGTGTTCAGAGCATTTTCTGATGAGTCTTGCCACCATCGGCGCCCTTGTGTTGCAGGAATATACAGAAGCTGCGGCAGTGATGGTGCTGTATGAGATAGGGCAATGGCTGGAATCTTTGGCAGTGGCAAAATCGCGCTCTTCCATCAAAGGCATTTTGGCGATCAAACCGGAAAAGGCGCATCTGGTGACGGAGGAAGGCACATTGGATCTGGCATTGGGCGAAGTGCAGGTGGGCGATAAGCTGCTGGTGTATCCCGGAGAGCGGGTGCCCCTGGATGGAGTGGTGACCAAGGGAAACTCTGCCTTGGATACCTCCACCCTCACGGGTGAGGCGATTCCCCTGCCGGTAAGAGAGGAAGATGCCATTTTGGCAGGAGTGTTGAACCTGGATGGGCTCCTGGAGATGGAGGTGAAATCCGTGGATGCAGAGAGTACCGTGAGTCGGATTTTGCAATTGATAGAAAACGCCGGAGCCCGAAAGTCTCAAAACGAGAAATTCATCACCCGTTTTGCCAATTATTACACTCCGTCTGTGGTGGGGGCTGCGCTCTTGGTATTTCTAATCCCCGTGCTGATGGGATATCCCGCCAATGTGTGGCTGCATCGGGCTCTGGTATTTTTGATCGTGAGCTGTCCCTGTGCCCTGGTGATCTCCGTGCCGCTCTCCTATTATGTGGGGATAGGCAAGGCGGCGCGCAAGGGAATCATCTTCAAAGGCAGCGTGTATCTGGATACGATGAGGCGGCTGAAGGCAATGGTTTTTGACAAAACGGGAACGCTCACCACCGGCAATCTGAAGATAGAAAAGCTTTTGGCGCCCGACGGGATAGACCCCACGGAACTGATCGATACCATCTATAAAAGCGAATACACATCCAACCATCCCTTTGCCAAAGCGGTATTGAGCACCTATACGGCGGATTATGACGGTAAAATGGTGAATGCCTATTCCGAATACTCCGGCAAAGGCGTGTTGATGCTGTATGGCAATGACCGGATGATAGTGGGTTCCGCCGCCTTTTTGGCAGAGCACGGCTTTGTGGGCTTGATTGACGCAGGGGAAACCAGCGTGGTGCATGCCGCCAAAAACGACATCTATCTGGGTTGTATGTGCTTTAGCGACGAGATACGCCCGGGTATGAAAGAAGCCCTGGACAGCCTGCGCAAGCGTGGAATCAAGCGCATGGTGATGCTATCCGGAGATAGGGAAACCAAAGCCCGCACCATCAGCGAAGAGCTGGGCTTGGACGCTTGGGCGGCAGAGCTGTTGCCCCAAGAAAAGATAGACAGGCTGGAAGAGATTATGGCACAGACGGATGGTTTGGTGGCATATACCGGCGAAGGGATGAACGATGCCCCTGCCCTTGCCAGAGCGGACTTGGGGATTGCCATGGGGCAGATAGGCAACCCGGCATCCATTGAAACGGCGGATGTGGTGCTTTTGAACGACCGTCCCCAACAACTGGTGGCGGCTTGGGATCAGGCACAAAGAACCCATAACACGGTGACGCAAAATATCCTCTTGGCATTAGGCGTGAAGGTATTGGTGATGGCATTGGGCATCAGCGGCGTGAGCGGCCTGTGGGAAGCTATCATTGCGGACGTGGGGGTGACGCTGTTGGCGGTATTGAATGCGACGCGGAGGTGAGGGCGGGCAGAGCGCGCCAGGGGACAGGGGACAGTGGACAGGGGCGAGCTGCGCGAGCGGTAACACAGGCTTCAGCCGGTGGTTCCACCGGTTTTAACCGGTTGTTAAAGAAGGGCTTACGGTATTCAGGGATCAGGTTTCAGGTGTCAGAGTGGCTTGAAGGAAAACGGGCTGCGCTCGCTTTTTTGACCTGAACTGCCGTCTCTGCCGAGACTCGTAACGTAAAGCTATAGTAGGATTTGACCTGAACTACCGTCTCTGGTGAGACTTTTTAAAGGAGCTCGCTAAGCGCTCGCGATGAATAATGAATGACGAATAATGTGGACAGTGTGCGCATTCTTAACCACTAATTACACTAATTACAAGGATTTCACTAATTCAGAATAGACATCAGCCACTTCATAACAGTGCGAAGCACGCTCAAATGAGCGAAGCGAATCTCAACCGTAAGCGAAGCGAACACTCAACTGGCGTCTTGGCGCCTCTCAACTGCTTGCGCAGCAACCCGCTTAGTATTTATAATAAAAAAAGCCCCGAAGAGAAATCCCCGGGGCTTTTTTGTGTGTTAAGATTTTAGTGTATTTTCACGATTCTGCCAGTTTTGTTGATGCAAGCAGCTTCAAGCTTGTAATAGTAAATTCCGCTGTGGACGGGGTTGTTTGCATTGTCTGTGCCGTTCCACTGGATATTGGAGATGCCTTGTGCATCGCTGTGGGTGTTCCAGCTCTTTACCAGCTGACCTTTCAGGTTGTAGATGCTGAGCTTGACGGGAGTGGCGGCTTTGGCTTGAACTTCAAAATTGGCATTGTTGCCAAAGGGATTGGGGTAAACGGAGACGGAGGCAGGGGCTGCCACCACGTCATCATTTGCCACGCCAATGCGCACCGTGACGATATTGGAGGGATCGGAAACCAGCATGGGATTGTTGAAGAGGGTGCAAACCCAGTATTCATGGACTCCATCCGGCACGTAGGTATCGGTGAAAGTGAGGATGGTGGGATTGGTGATGGTGGAGATATTGAGTCCGTTACGGAAGAGACGGTATCCCACAAAGGCACGAATATCCACGTTTTCCGGTGGTTCCCAGGTGAGGGTTACATCACTGGGTGGGGTCACGGTGGCGCTCAGGTTTCTGGGAGCCGGGATATTGGTGATCGCGGGGCTATGGGCGCTCATCACAGGGTCGCCGGGCATTCCGTGTTGATCAACAGGTGTCACTTCAAATGCCAGGGGATAACCAATATCTGTTTCCAGAGGCTGGTAGGTGGCTTCATCGGCACCATCGATGGCCTCGGGGATATCGTTTACAATTCTATACCATTGCAGGATGGTGGCTCCTTCGCCATCGCCATCGGGGTCTGAGAAAGTGTAGCTGCCCACCATTTCCTGATAGATGATGGGGGTTCCGGTTGCCATTACATCTGTGGCAACAGGAGGAGCATTGGTAAATCCGATGCCGGAGAGGGGAACCTCGATATTGGGATGATTGTAGAGATTGCTGGTGATGGTCATGGTGCCGGTATAATAATCGGTGGTGGTGGGGGTGAAGCTAACCTGCATATTGATAGTTTGATATGCGGGGATGGAAAAGTTGGAAATTGTGGAGGTGAAAGCGGGATTGTCAATGGCAATGGTGCCGCTGGCAACAGTATCGCTAAAGTTTGCAATGGTGACGGGGATGGTGGCACTGCCGCCGATGTATTGATTGGGAAATTCCAGGGTTTCATGAGAGAGGGGGAATGCACCCACCAGCTCTGCCAAAGAATACTTCACACCTTGCAGAATCTCCTTGGAACTATGATTTTGCAGGAAAAACACCATTTCACAATTGCCGATTTCCCAGGCGGGGTTCAAGTTAAACTGCAGGGTGACGGTGGTCTGTTCGCCAGTGTCAAGGTTGATATTGGTACCATTTTGATCGGGCACCATGAGACGGTTGACGTTATCCACGGTGGTTTGGTTGAACCAGTTTTGGGGGATATTGGATTCCGTGAGCACGGCGTGCAGCTTCACGTTTGTATTGGCATCGGCTTCGGGCTTGGCAATGGTGACCCCAACGGTATAAAGGGTGCCAGCACCATTGCCAATGGCGGCGATGGTGTATTTGCTGGGGATGGCAAGGCGGGCGTTTACCTTGGGCAGATAATTGCTGTACATGGAGCTGGTTCCGCTTCCGCCAGCGGTTACGTTGAGCCCGTCAAAATAGGCGGAGGGGAATCCACTTACGCCATAATAGCTGTTGCGGGCATTGGAATAGGTGTTGGCATAGTTATCGCTGCCATGGTTTTTGATGATGGCAACGGCATGCCCGTTTTCAATGAGATCGTGGCAACCCATGGCGGCACCCGGACAGTAGCCGCACCATGTGCCGGTGGCAACCTCCACAACAACGAGGTTGCGGGGAACAGCGCTCAGCATCACTATAAAGCTGAGCAACAAAATTGACAATACTGCATTTTTCATGTGCGTATCTTCCTTTTATTTGTTTGTTATGTTGACTATAATGGGGTGCAAGTTTTATTCCTATTTATATAAAAACATTAAGTACCCATTCCCAGCGCCTGCTGTGGCACAGGGGTTTGTGGAAGTTAGCCTTTTCTTCCGGCTTTTCTGCTCCAGGTATCCCGGAGGCCGGTGACGCGGTTAAAGACAGGTTTATCGGGCAGATGATCGTAATCTGCGGTAAAATATCCCAGCCGCAGGAATTGGAAGCTATCGCCTTTTTGAGCTTGGGCAAGGGATGGCTCTGCCATGGCAGTGGGGGGAACGGTCAGGGAATCCGGGTTGATATAATCGTGAAAGGTTTTGCCTTCTTCCATCTTGGAAAAATCAGCCAGGGTGAAAAGGTGGTCGTAAAGCCGGGCGGTGATGGGAATGGCGTGGGGGGCGGAAACCCAGTGGATGGTGCCCTTTACCTTGCGGCCATCCTGGCTCCATCCTCCTCTGGAATGGGGATCGTAGGTGGCAAACAGGCGGGTGATATTGCCATCAGCATCCTGCTCCACGCGGGTGAGGGTGATATAATAGGCGTGTTTGAGGCGCACCTCTTTGCCGGGCGCCAGCCTGAACCAGCCTTTGGGAGGATCCAGGGAGATATCCTCACGTTCCACCAAGAGCTCCTTGGCAAAGGGTATCTTGCGTTTGCCAGCAGAGGGGTCTTCGGGGTTGTTATCCGCATCCAGCTCTTCCATTTTGTCTTCGGGATAGTTTTCGATGGTAAGGGGGATGGGGTCCAAGACTGCCATCACACGTTGGGCGGTCTTATTCAGCTCTTCACGCACGCAGAATTGGAGTAGTTCGTAATCCACCACAGAATTTGCCTTTGCCACGCCGATGCGATCGGCAAAATCCCTGATGGCAGCAGGGGGTATGCCTCTGCGGCGCATTCCAGCCAGGGTGGGCATGCGGGGATCATCCCAATTATCCACCACGCCGCTTTCCACCAGTTCCAAGAGCAGGCGTTTGCTCATCATTGTGTAGCTGAGGTTGAGGCGGGCAAATTCGATTTGTCGGGGGTTGCTGGGCACAGGGAGGTTGTCTAAAAACCAGTCATAAAGCGGACGGTGGTCTTCAAATTCCAGGGTGCAGACGGAATGGGTGATCATCTCCAGGGCGTCTGAGAGGGGATGGGTGTAATCGTACATGGGGTAGATCATCCATTTATCGCCGGTGCGGTGATGCTCCGTCATCTTGATGCGGTAGATCACGGGATCGCGCATATTCAAATTGGGCGATGCCATATCTATCTTTGCCCTCAGGGAGCGTGAACCTTCGGGGTAGAGGCCGTCTCTCATGCCTCTGAAAAGAGTGAGGTTTTCAGTCACACTGCGCTCACGATAGGGGCTGTTTTTGCCGGGTTCGGTGAGGGTGCCGCGATATTCGGCTATTTCTTCCACACACAAATCGCACACATAAGCCTTGCCGTCTTGGATCAGGATTTCGGCATATTCATAGAGCTTTTCAAAGTAATCTGAGGCGTAAAAGAGCTTGTCTCCCCAATCGAAGCCCAGCCATTTTACGTCTTCCATGATGGATTGCACATACAAGAGCTCTTCCTTGGCGGGGTTGGTATCATCAAAACGCAGGTGGCAGATGCCGTCATAATCCCTTGCCAAGCCAAAATTGAGGCAGATGGATTTGGCATGACCGATATGCAAAAATCCGTTGGGTTCCGGGGGAAAGCGGGTGATGATAAAATTGTGTTTGCCGCTCTCCAAATCCGCATCTATGATATTGCGGATAAAATTGGAGACGGGAGTCCGTTCTTTATCTTCAGTGATGGGTGTTTCTGGTTTTTCCATTGTCTTTACCTTAGTTTATTTCAATATAATGTCATTATTTCCCAAGGGGCTTTTCTCGTCAAGGCTAATTAGCACAAAATGAAAGGATATAGGTAGCGAAGGAAGGGGGGAGAGGGATTTTTGTATTGACAAATCAGGGGCTGCCTCAATCTTGACATTGCCAGGCGCAACGCAATGGATGCCCGTGAACCATGTCAGGTCAGGAATGAAGCAGCATTAAGCGAAGTATTCCATGTGCAGTTGTTTGCCTGGCATTTTTATTTTGTACACAAGGCACATATATTGCATATCTACGGGGGTATCAAGAGGCTTTATCGGATCAGATGGAGCATAAAGGACTGAGAAATGAGATTAGCACATACAATCATTCTTCTACTTATGGCAGGGCTGATATTTGCATTTCCCGTGCATATTCAGACAGGGGATGCGGACAGGGATGTGAAGACCCTCAATACACTGAATATCAGCATAGACAGCGTGAACCGCAATACGGGTGTGATTATGGCTTATGTGCGTGATGAGGCGGAGTATCAAAGCATTTTAACAGCGGGGATGGATGCCACACGGCTGCCCAATCCGGCTCCTGAATTGGCACGCATCCTGAATTCCCGCCCGCCCATCAGGGGAGGGGAGATGGATGATTATTACAGCTTTGATGAATATGTTGATTTTATGCAGCAAACTGCCATCCAGTATCCGGAACTGTGCCACTTGGAAATGATTGGCTCATCCGTGCAGGGGCGTCCCATTTACTTCATGAAAATCTCGGATAACGTGGCACAAGACGAGCCGGAGCCGGGATTTCGCTTTATCTCTTCCATCCATGGCGATGAGCCGGTAGGCTATGATCTTTTGATCCGTTTGATACAGCTCCTCACCTCGGAGTATGGCAGCGATGCGCGCATCACAGAGATTGTGGATAATACTGAAATCTGGATTTGTCCGATGCTGAATCCCGATGGATTTGTGGCGGGACGTCGCTTTAATGCACAGAATATCGATTTGAACAGAAACTATCCGATGCCTTCTGGAGACCAGCATCCGGATGGCAATTCCTGGGCGCCGGAAAACGTCGCAGTGATGGATTTTAGCCAGGCACACAACTTCCAGCTTTCCACAAACCTGCATGGGGGATCGGCTGTGATCAATTACCCATGGGATTACACCTTTACGCTGACCCCGGATAACGATCTCATCCGGGAGGCGGCGCTCACCTATTCCCGCGAAAACAGCATGGTGTATAATAGCCCGCAATTTCCAGAAGGGGTGGTGAATGGGGCGCAATGGTATGTGATCACCGGTTCTTTGCAGGATTGGTCTTATGGATATACGGATTGCATTGATCTGACGGCGGAGATTGGCGCCAACAAATGGCCTCCAGCCAGTGAATTGCCCATGTATTGGGATCTCAACAAAGAATCCATGCTGTGCCTCTTGGAATTTGTGCAAAATGGGGTGCATGGCACGGTGACATCCGAGGGCGGAATGCCTCTGGGTGATGCCACCATCCATGTGGTGGGCAATGACAAGGTGATGAATGCCGGCAGTGTGTGGGGAGACTACCATCGCCTGCTCTTGCCGGGATCGTATACCATCAGGGCAGAGGCGGATGGATATATAGCCCACAGCCGGCAGGTTACCGTTCCTGCCAGTGGCAGGGTGGATCTTGATTTTGTATTGATGGAGGCGGGGCAAACGGACTTTTGGGGGCAAATCCGCACTGTGGATGGAGGCGGGATAGATGATTTTAGCATTGAGATAAATACCAATCCTCCCCTCACAGCGGATGCGGATGCCAACGGCTCCTTCAGCTTTGAAAACATCCGGGAGGGGTATTATAATGCCAAGTTTATCCGCGAAGATTTTGTATTTTATGAAAAGCAGTTTTTGCTGACGGCAGAGGACAACCGGATGGTATTTATCTATGAGGAACCCGATGTTTTGTTTGAGGATGCCTTTGATAATATGGATAATTGGACGGCAGACCAGCCCTGGGGGATAATCCATTATGAGGGCGATAACAGGCTCACAGATTCTCCCAGTGGCAATTATGCCAATAATATCAACAAATCCTGCCGCCTTACCAACCCCATCGATCTCTCGCAGATAGAGAATGCCAAATTGACCTTGCTGGAAAAACATATCTTGGAGACTAATTATGACTTTGCCTATCTGGAAGCCTCCCGCGATGGGGAGAATTGGCAGCAATTGGCGGTCTTCACCGGCACGCAAGTGGGCTGGGCATATCGCATCATCCCGATAGCAGATTATGATGGGGGCGATCTGCACTTGCGCTTTAGGATTCAAACGGATATATACACCACCCGGGATGGCATTTATATAGATGATTTGATAGTGACGGGCTATTCCACAGCCGCGAGGTTTTTGGGAGATGCCACTGGGGATAGGATAATAAGCGTGAAAGACCTGCAAGCCATCTTGGATTATAGTGTGGGCTTGGATCCTGATGATATTCCGCGTCCCTGGCAGCCTGATCTGATAGCCGCCTGTGATGTGGATGGCAGCGGGGAGTTAAACTCTGTGGATGCCTTCCTGGTGGCGCAGTATATCTACGATCCCACGTATCGATTTGCCGCTCAGGGCGGGGAGGAATATCCCTTCACTGAGGTGATGGCAGAGCATAGCTTTGAGGGAACTGGACACACGATGACCTTCCAGCCGGCAAACTCGCTGTGTGCATTGGATATACAGTTGATTAGCCCCGATGAAGACAGCGTGTGGGATATCGAGCTTGATCCTGGGGATGTGGGCGGTTATGTGGCGCTAAATGGGGAAGGCAAGGCATTTGCCTGGGTGAAGCTGGAGGAGAGCCTGCAAGGCGTGCAGCAAACCTTGACTGATTCGCTGGCGGAGGTGGTGTGTGAATATACCTTGAATGGAGTACATCATCAGATAAACTGGCATCCCGGTACTGCTAATCCTGATGATAATCAGGTGGCGGCACCTTTTGCCTTGCTGCAAAACTATCCCAATCCTTTCAACCCTCATACCCAGATCAGGTTTTGGATAGCAGATAGTCTAAAGCCCAGCAGCATGAGGATATACAACCTCAAGGGGCAGCTTGTGAAGACGCTTTTTGAAGAGCGTTTGGAGGCGGGGGCACACCAGGTGGGATGGGATGGAAAAGATAATGCTGGACAAAATGTGGGTAGTGGCATATATTTGTATCGTCTGATAAACGGACTTAACACTCAAACAAGGAGGATGATCCTCATTCAATGAAAAGACACAGAATCGGCATTTTGATCCTGATCCTATTGGCATCTGCGATGATGCTGGGGTCCAAATGCAGCAAACAGCCACAAGATAAGCAGGAATCCAGTACCATCAGCTATGAATTTCGCAAAGATGGCGAGCTGAGCATATTGGGCGAAGATGGCGAGGTGAAGGCATCTTTTGATATCGAGATTGTGAGCAAGAAGGATGACGTGCACAGAGGGCTGCAATTTCGGGAAAGCATGCAGGAAAACCAGGGGATGCTGTTTATCTTTGATGGCAAACAGAATTATGGCTTTTGGATGAAGGATACCTATATCCCGTTGGATATGCTGTTTATAGATTATGAAAACAAAATCTTTCAGATTGCTGAGGATACCATTCCATTTAGCGAGGAACTAATTGAAGTGGAAGGATATAACCTATATACTTTGGAAGTGAATGCAGGTATTTGCAAGAAATATGACATTAAAAATGGAGATACCATCACGTGGAAAAGAACCCCATGACCAGAATACTCTGGATAAGCATACTACTTTTGATAATTGCTTTTGTGGCTGTATCTTGCAAGAATCAAAAGGGTTTGAAGCAAGATATTGGCGAGGCAACCCTGAAAAACTCTAAAGATTCTGTGCAGGAGAACCATTCCGACCAAAGCGACAGCCTGCTGGAAAGCGAGCAAGGGGCAGCATCCCCAAAACAGCCAAGTGATGCCAAATCACGTACCAGCGCTGTGGCGGATAGCAGCCTGAAAAACTATAAATACTCTTGGACGGATTCCGAAAACATACCGCCCGTAATCATCATAGTGGATGACTTTGGCACTGCCACCGGAGCTTTATTGCAAAACTTTGCAAACCTGCCCAAAGAGGTGGCATTTGCCATTTTGCCCGATCTGCCCCATACCCAGGCGGCGGCGCAGGCTGCCCAAAATAGCGGCAGAGACGTGCTGATCCACTGTCCCATGGAGGCTACGATCTCCAAGACCTCACCCGGGAAAAGATATCTGAAACCAGGGCAGGATGGTGAAACCGTGCGCGATATGCTGGATTCCTTTTATGCACAGATGCCCATGGCGATTGGCTTGAACAATCATATGGGCAGCACTGCCACACAGAATAAAGAATTGATGCAAACGGTGTTGGAACACTTGCGTACCAAGGGACTCTTGTTTGTGGATAGCGTTACCATTGGCAACACGGCGGGCTATAGATTGGCACAATCCGTGGGAATGCGGGCTATCAAGCGCGATCTGTTTTTGGACGTTCCAGATAATAGTGATGCCACCATCGCCGCCCGTATCTCAGATCTGGGCAGGTTCCGCGGCAGGGTGGAGCCCGTGATCATCATCACTCACTGTCACAACAATGCCAAGCTGGTTGCTTTGCAGAAGTTCATCACCCAAATCCAGGATATGGGGGTGAGACTCACCTCTCTCTCTGGCTGGTATGGTGGTGGTGTGGCACTTGGCAATTAAATTCAGATAGTTTCAGGTTACAGGCTCTGGTATCCCCTGGCTTTTAGCCGGGCGTTTCACCGACTTCAGTCGGTCTTTGAAGCACGAGGGTAAAGTTATGTAATAGCATGGTAGTATTGGGCTTATGCAAGGGTAACCCCACCGGTTTAACCGGTTTATGAAACACCTTGTAAGCTCGGGGACAGGTATGTGTTTTAAGGAAGCAAGGTGATAGTTTTGAGAGACATTATGACTGCGAGATATAATAAATATAGAAATGTTGCTTTAATTAAATAACCGACTGAAGTCGGTGAAACGCCCGGCTAAAGCCAGGGGATACAAGCACTTACCACTTACCACCTCGCCCTTGCCCATTAGCCACCCTTGTCTCACCCTTGTCTCTCCCTTGTCTCAACAAGGGAGAGACAAGGGTGGTTAACCGGGAAGAAGTAGGCGTCAGATGTCAGGATTCAAGTTTTCAAAATCGCTCTTACCGCCCAAAAGAGCGGTTGCCAAGGGGGCATGAGGCTTTGCCAGAGCGACCATCTGATCTGAGAGCAGACGGATTTCCCATTGGGCGTGTTCATCGCTGCGCAGGCGGCTAAAGTGGTAAAGCTCTCGGAGATTGAGCGTGGCAAGCACCTGTACGCTCTCGGCATTAAGGCGTAGATATGCCTGCAGGGGCTGATCCAGCTTGGCTCTGAATCTGCGCACTTGTTCCAAGAGGTCTTGCCAGATATGTTCTCTATTGCAAATGATAATGGGCTTGGGAATCACGAGCGGGCAGTCAAATGAATATGCACCCCTGATCAAGGTGGCGCTGCGATGGCGCTTCAACTGGCTCCAGCTGCACTCGGAGAGCTGTAAGAGATATTTTAGTTGCATCACTTCAAAAGCGCGAGGCATCTTTTGCCACGGTTGCAGGTCTGCAAAAAGCTGGTTCCAAAGCTGTTTTTTGGCTGTATCATCCAGCCGGGCAAGCTTCTCCTGCAAGGCTGTGGGTTCGCCGCCAAATTGTTCAAACCAGAGGGTGGCAAGTATCTCCTCATCCCCATTGGCGCTGGCATCCAGCAGCTGGGCATGGGGCAACTCATCCGCCCAGGATGGGGATGTGTTTGGTACGGAGTCTTCAGGCATCTGGAATGCTGCCGCATCGCCTTTGGTATAGCGAATCAGCGAGGGGGCAATGGCGCTGATCTGGTCTTCCAGCTCTGTCCACAGCTCTTTTGCCTCCAGGCAGGGGCTGGTGCTAAGCCGGCGCAACAGCAGCTCCAGGCTGCGGGCGTTGATGGTGATGCCCATTTGCGTCTTGGTGGCAAGAGGCAGGATATAGCGGGCGTCTTCCTTGGCTTTGGTTTGCAAATCACGTTTGCTAAGCCCAGGGTTCAGCTCTGCCAGATGCTTTGCCAGGGCATCGATGCTGAGGGCATATTCCGCAAAGAGACTTTCACAGATTTGGATGTATTCCGTGCGCAGATCTGGATATTGCGCCAACTCCTCTGGAATCACAAAGCTACTGTGGAAAGTGACGTAACGCTGGGATTTCTCTGTAAAGGATGCCAAGCGGCTGCGCTGCACGGTTTCGGTGAGCAAGCGCGAGATGCCCACAAGGTCGATATTGAATACGGCGTGCTCGGCAATGGAGGAATGCCCCATCTCAAAGATGATATTTTGGTTCGATTTGCGGGAGCGGATGATCTCCTGCAGGGCTTCCTGCCGCAGTGAGGCGATGTCTTTTTCGCTGCGGCTGATGCGCGCATAGGCGGCGGAGATGGATTCAGGCGTTGCCTTTTGAGGATCAAGAAGGGCAATTTGAGAGCTATCGATATTGTATCCGGCGATGCTTACTTTCACGGTGTGGCTTTCCTTATAACAGGTTTAAAACGTTGCTGGCTCCAATGCGGTTTGCCCCTGCATTCAGCATGGCAAGCGCTGTTTCGCGGTCTCTGATGCCACCGCTGGCTTTCACGCCTATTTTGGGGCCCACACATCTGCGCATCAGTTTCACGTGTTCGATGGTGGCTCCGGCAGTTCCGAATCCAGTGGAGGTTTTCACAAAGTCTGCCCCTGCTTTTTTGGCATAGAGGCAGGAGATGATAATCTCGTCTTCTGTAAGATAGCAGGTTTCCAAGATCACTTTTAGGGATACCTCTTCCTGCCAGCAGATATCTGCCACTTTGCGCATCATTTCGTAGGAGAGCTTGGGATGTCCACTGCGTAAGGCGCTCAGGTTTTGCACCAAATCGATCTCTTCCACTCCGTGGCCGATCACCGCATGCGCTTCATTCAACACGGCTTCCAGGCAGGATGCACCCAAGGGAAAGTTGATCACCGTGCAATTGTGGACGGCATTTGCCAATCTGAGGCGTACCACATGGCTAAACCAGGAGTTTACACACACGGAGGCACATTGATTGTTGTTTGCCGTTTCGCAAAGGGCATTCACATCATCCAAGCTGGCATCAGCCTTGAGCAGGGTGGCATCCACCACGGGGGCGATGCCCTGATCGGGGTCCCACAATTGATCCGGCAATTCCGCCCGGCACACTGTGCATTGCAGGCATATCTTATGCTCTGCTCCACAGCGGCAGTCTTCAAAATAAGTGACAAGCTGTCTGGCGATAGATTCAATCTTATTCATTGTTTTGCTCCTTGATTAATGGGTTTGGTGTTCAGCGCCAATTGTCCGCAGGCGCCTTGGATATCCTGTCCTTTACTTTTGCGAAGGGTGATGGCTTGGGGCAGGGATGCTGCGCGAGCCATAAAGCTATCTATTTCCGCCTTGGTGGGTGCCCTCATGCCGGAATTGGCAGTGGGATTGAGCGGGATAAAATTGATCTTGGAGGCGATGTCTCCACAAAACCTGCGCAATGCCTTCAGAGAGGCATCATCCATGTTGTGGTCTGGGATGAGGATATATTCGAAAGTGATGCGATAGGGGCTCTTCTTTTTGTAATAGACTAGGGCTTGCTTGAGGTGGGGCAGGGGATATATCCTATTGACGGGCATCAATTGATCACGCACTTTATCTATGGCAGAATTGAGCGATACAGCCAGCTTGGCTTTGATGCCGGAATCCGCCAAATGCACGATGCCGGGCACGATGCCACAGGTGGAGATGGTGGTGCGCCGGGGGCTGAATGCCATGCCTTTTTCATCCTGCAATACCTTGAGAGCAGCCAATACGTTATCCAGGTTGTCCAAAGGTTCGCCCATGCCCATAAAGACGATATTGGAAAGAATTTGGGGTTTGATGAGCTGGCTGGTGATGAGGATTTGCTGCACGATTTCATGGGGCAGGAGGTTTCTGCCTTTGCCCATGGTTCCCGTGGCGCAAAATGCACAGCGCCAAGAGCATCCCGTTTGGGAAGACACACACAGGGTGCGCTTCTTGCCTTCGGGGATCAACACGCATTCCACCTTTTGTCCATCTTCCAATTGCAAGAGCAGCTTGAAGGTGCCATCCGTTGATTCCAGTTTTTGCAGCACGGTGGGCAGCACAAGGCTAAAGGTGTCCATCAGCCAAGCCTTAAAATCTGGGGGCAGATTGGTCATCAAAGATGGATCAAACACCAGCTTTTTGTATATCCATTCCAAGAGCTGCTTGCCCCGGTAGGCAGGGAAATCCTTGGCAATGAGGGCGGCTAATTCTGTGGGATTGATCCCGTAAAGAGAGTTCAGCATGGCGCCTGGTCTGGGCTTTCCACCACTTTCAGCTTGGAAAACTCTGCCAGATTCAGCTCGGTGGGCAGCTGTTCATCGTCGCTGAGGTGCACTTTATCGTTGAGGATGTCATTTTTGACCACGTACATCTTTTTGTCTTTCAGCATCACGCAGGTGCCCAGGGCGGGGAATCCTTTGGCTTCCTCCACATAGAACCCTTCTTCAAAGCTGAGGCAACACAGGAGGCGTCCACAGGGTCCGGATATCTTGGAGAGGTTGCTGGCAAGGTTTTGATCTTTTGCCATTTTGATGGTTACCTGGCTAAAGCGTTTCAGAAAGCTGGCACAGCAATATTGATTGCCACACAATCCAAAGCCTCCCAGGCGTCTGGCCTCGTCACGGCCGGTGGTTTGATGCAGTTCGATGCGCGTCTTGAATACATTCGCCAATTCACGCACAAACACTCTGAAATCGATGCGTCCTTCTGCCGAGAAGAAGAAGGTGAGCTTGTTGCCGTCAAATTGGAACACTGTTTCGATGAGCTTCATCGTGAAAGGATAGCGCTGTACGATATTCAGAAACACCTCGGTGGCGCGTTCTTCTTCGTGGGAGAGATTGAGCATCTTGGCGATATCCTCTTCGGTGGCGAGGCGTTTGATGACAAACTGCCGGTTGCCTTGCTGGGAAGGCGGCATCTCGGGATCATTCACGCTGAGATGGGTAACCTGGGCGATATCATCTCCCCGCTCCACTTCCACGATGATGAGGTCTTCCGGTTGGATGGGCAACCCTTCCGGGTTTTTGTAATAGCCCAATCTTCCGGTTCTAAATTCTACTTCTATAAAACTATGCATTTAATCTCCATAATCGAGCTTTGCAATGCGGCTGTAAAGCTCTTTTTCTGCTGCGGACAGATTTAGTTTGCGGCGTTGTTTCACATGCTGGGCAGTGTGCATGAAAGCAGGGGTGCGGTAGGGACGCAGGTCGTTTGCCATACCCCAGCTAAAATCAGGGATAAAGCCATCGATCAGGGGATTGCCCCACAGGTTTGCCGCCACGCCTATCACGGTGCCGGTATTGATGCTGCAATTGATGCCCAGCTTGGTATGGTCACCAATCACACATCCCATAAACATGGTGCCGCTATCTATCTTCCGTCCGGCAGGATAGCTGTAAAAGGATACCTCATCGTAGGTGTTTTTGAGGTCGCTATTATTGGTGTCAGCACCGATATTGACCCACTCTCCCACAAAGCTATGCCCCAAAAAGCCGTCATGCTGTTTGTTTGAATAAGCCTGAAAGATGCAATTCTCCACCTCTCCGCCAATCTTGCACACAGGGCCGATGGAGGTGCCGGGATATATCTTGGCGGCTATTTTGATGATACTGTTTTTGCCTATATAAGCAGGACCAATGATCACCGCATTGGGCATCACCAATACATCTTCATCGATGACGATGGGGCCCTCGGAGGCGTCTAACACCACTCCGGGTTTTAGCTGCACTCCATCCCCTAACCACACTGAATAGGGGTTCAGCACAGTAACGCCAGGCTCCGTCTCAAAGCTGCTATCCTGATCATAAAAATACATCTCAAAATCCTGACGTATCAGCCCTTCCACAGCATTTATCAAATCTGGAATATGGCGGAAAAGCATCTGGCTTTCGCCTGGGATTTCCTCGGATGCCCTTTGCATCTCTTTCAGTGATTGTGGGGTAAAAGGCAGGGCTGTATTGAGGCGAAGGGCTACCAAGGCGGCTTCAGAGATGAGGCTTTGCCCGGGCTTTAGCTGTTTCACCTGTTTGATATTCTCAGGCGATGGTATCAGCCGGGAATTGACCAACAATTCACCCACCTGTGCATCCTGATTGATGAGCCACTGGGGATGGCGTTCAGAATATATGTCTGCCAGCCTGCCTTCCAGCCAGAGGTGTTCTGGCTCGTCTTTATCATCAGATAATAGGCTTTGCAGGCGTTGACGCAATTTGAGGATTCCACAGCGCAAATCCCCGATACTGCGGGTGAGCGATAGCGGGTAAAAGGCAGAAGGGTTGTCGTCGAATATAATCATTTCCTTGCTCCTTTGGGTGGTCTTTTACCATGCCAGATAAAGAGGTTGAACTGCCCCAATACCATGGTAAAGACCAAAAAGAATGTTTGAATCACTATCCACAGGGGATAAAATCTCATCATCCGTGCCGTGACGCCAAAGCGGGATCTGGCATAGCTCAGGAATGTGAGCTCGATTGCAATCCGCAACACAAATGCCCCCAACGCCAGCTTCCAATTGAAGAAAGCCAACAGCGGTGCTCCCCAATACATAAAAGCCATGGAGAGCAGGATGAAAAAGAACTCCGGATTGAACTTCAGCTGATACTTCATATTGGAAGCCCAGCGCGCACGTTGATTGGATAGCTGTTGCCAGGATTCCACTGGATAGGTATGCACAAATGAGCGGGGATCGAAATTGAAGATAATGCGCTTGCCTGATCTGCGCAAGAGCTGCATCAGGTTCACGTCGTCTCCGGAAATCAGGTGGCGAATCTGGTCAAAACCACCCACATCCTCCCAGGCTCTGCGTGTGTATGCCAGGTTTTGCCCGATGCAAGCCCAGCTTTTGCCCAAGGTATATCCTCCGCCCAAAACCAGGTAGGTGGCGGCAAAATCAAAGTGTTCATACTTGTGCAATAGCGAAGCTTGGTCCCAGTCCTTGAGCAATGTGCGCGAATACCCTGCCACCATGGAGATATCATCGGTAAAGGCTTCCACCATGGAGCTCACCCACGTCAAGGGCACAATGCAATCTGCATCTGTGGTCAGGATCAGCTCTCCGATGGATGCCTTGATGGCTATTTCCATGGCTTGCTTTTTGGGGGAAACCACATTTTCCCTGCCCTTCACCTTGATATAATGGACATTAACGCCCAGATCGCTGTATGATCTTACCACATCTTCTGTATCGTCTTCAGAATCATCATCTGCCACGATGATTTCATACAGTTCCTTGGGGTAGTTTTGATTTACCAGGCTGGTAAGCAGTGTGGGCAGATTGGCTGCCTCATTGCGTCCCACCACTATTACGGATACGGTGCGTTTCTTATAGCTTTTCTCAGGGTTATAATTCTTATAACCCCAATAAAAACGGATACAATGAATGATGTAGGTAACAAAGCCGCTTGCTACCAGTGCAATAAGCAGATAATAGAGGAAATCTAAGATCAATCTTCATCCTCTGTATTGGATTCTATTTGGTCATAATAACCCCAGCGTGTGGGGTAGAAATTTAAGGCAAGGGTATCCGCTACCACGGGAGGCACATTGTCTTCAATAAATATCTCTGTGATACCCCCGCTTTGAGTGGCAAAACCCGTGTATGGATTGATGCTTCTTTTCACAATATTGGAGGGCACCTTAAATTCGTAGCGGGGGTCATCGGGTTTGGGATAGTGCCCCTTGTTGTCATGCTTGAGGGCAGATGCCATGATGCGTCCCCAGATGTTGGATGCCTGTGCTTTGCCCAGGTGCAGCCTGTTATTGTCAAACCCTGTCCAGATTCCCAAGGTAAAACGATCGTTGAAGCCAATAAACCAGGAGTCATGGTTTTGGGAGGTGGTACCTGTTTTGCCGGCTGCTGGCCAGTTGTATCCGCTTCTGGCGCCTCTGCCGGTACCGCTCTCCGTCACAGATTGCAGCATACTGGTCATCAGATATGCCACCTGTGGGGAGCATACGCGGTATTTTTGAGCCATGCCACGTTCCAATACCCGTCCTTTGATATCCTCCACCTTAGTGATGAATATGGGGGCACTGCGATATCCCTGGTTGGGGAAAGCTGTATAGCCGGAAATCAGATCGATGGGGGTAACCTCATAAGAACCCAGGGCAGCAGTGAGGTTGTCTGCACGAACGTTCAGCCCAAAGCGCTGGAAGGATTCATTCACGGTATCCAGCCCCAGGTCATAAGCACATTTTACCGCCCAGATATTGTAGGAATGGGTGATGGCAACGCGCATGCGTTTATAGCCATAAGATCCGCCACCGGCATTGCGAGGCCTCCAGTTTCCAAAGGAAACTGGTGCGTCATTGATAATGGTGGCAGGCGTATAGCCCTTTTCCACCGCCAATGTATAGTAAACTGGTTTGATGGAGGAACCCGGTTGACGCTTGGCTTGAGTCATCCGGTTAAACTTGCTGTGTTCGATGTTGCGCCCTCCAATGAGCGCCCTCACATAGCCGGTCTTATTTTCCATCAGCACCAAGCCTCCCTGAATATATTTGGTCTCTATATCATGGGTGCCAGGGGCTATGTCTGAATATTTGTTCCTATAGCCAGAGCCGCGTTCAATGTCTGTAAGATAGCCATTCAAGATCGAATAAGCAGAGCTGGACATATCAGGATCCAGCGTGGTATAAATCCTCAAGCCACCCTCAAACAAACGCTCTGTGCCATACTTTCGCTCCAGATAGGTTCTGATATGTTCGATAAAATAATCCGAAGCATACCTGCGCATGATGCCTTCCTGGGGTTGAACGGGAGTATCGATGGCTACCTGATACTCTTCCTTGGTTATCTTTTTGGCTTTCAGCATTCTGGACAGCACAAAGTCACGTCTTTTTTTGGCAGTTTCCGGATGCCGGATGGGATCGTAATAGTTTGGCCTTTGGATCATTCCCACCAGCATGGCAGATTCTGGCAGGGTGAGATCACGGGCGTGTTTATTGAAGTAATAAAGTGCCGCTGTTTCCACGCCATGCACCTGCCCGCCCCAAAAGATTTTGTTAAAATAGATTTCCAGAATCTCATCTTTGCTAAAGGTGGCCTCAATCCTAAACGCCAGAATTGCCTCTTTGATCTTGCGGCTCAATTGTTTATCCAGAGTGAGGAACATATTGCGCGCCATCTGCTGGGTGATGGTGCTGGCGCCTTGGGAATATCCACCTGTGGTGATATCTACAAATACTGCTCTCATGAGGCTCAAGGGGTCCATCCCGGGATGGTAATAAAAACGCTTGTCCTCTGTGGTAAGAAGGGCATCTATCAGATGAGGGGGAAGCTCTTTGAGGGAAGTGAGCTTGCGCTTTTCAAAGGCAAAAAGATAGATCATCTTGCCATTGCAATCATACACCTCACTGCCGGTACGCAGGGTGAAATTGCGCAGCTCCGCTGTGGGCGGCAGATCATCCTGATAAAACCAGAATAGCCCCACCACTATGCCCACTATTACACAGGAGCCCAGGCAGAATATGGCGAGGGCTTTCCTGAACTTTTTATTTTTGAATATCTTCATTATTCTGCAGCCTCAATTCTTTTATCTGGGGAAAGATTGCCGTAGCTATACGGGCAATTATCATTCCGCTGACCAATCCCAACAAAAGTAGTATTGGTGTCAACATAAAAACTGCCGGTTGATCCAAAACTATCCATTTAATCAAAACTAATTGCGTCAAATTGTGGATGATGGCACCCGCCAAACTGATGCCATAGATGCTAAAGCCCATGTTCGAGCGCTTTGCCAATTGCATGACAAGAATGGCGGTAAAGCCTGCCCCCAAGGAGAGCACGGTGCCGGGTGTGAGCAGCGTGAAGGTGGCGATGGCACCCAATAAAGACTTTGTGATATTCAACAGCACCGCCTGCCAAAACTTATTTTCCATTATCAAATAAAGAACCACTACGTTGGAGAGCCCCAGCCGCAAAAAAGGCAATGGCAACCCCCTGGAAATAATGCTTTCCACTATATGCACGCTGCTGGCGATGGCAGTGAGAAAAGCCAACATCATCAGAGGGTTTCTTTCGGTCTTAGTCATTTTGAACCCAAGAACTTTTGGATCAGGGGATGGGATTGGGCAAAAAGCTCTTCCAAAGCTCCATAAAACAGTGCCTTGCCGGATTCCAGAAAGAGCACCACGTCACCCACTCTTTCCAGATTGCGCACCTCGTGAGTGATGGTGATGGCGGTAGCGGTCTTGCCACTGATGATATGATTGATATAAAACAACACCTCGTCTGCAGTGATGGGGTCCAAACCGGAAATAGGCTCGTCGAACACGATGTAATCAGGACCATACACCAAAGCACGGGCAATGCCCACCCTCTTGCGCATGCCTCCGCTCAGTTCACTGGGATACTTTTCCATGGCATCCAACAGCCCCACTTCAGAGAGGGCGTTTTCCACCTTTTGCCGCAGTTTGGCACTATCCTTTTCACGCCGGGTATAAAGGGGCAAAGCCACATTTTGGAACACACTCAGGGAATCCAGCAAGGCAGAGTTTTGAAACACGATGGCAAATTGCTTTTTGGGGGCAGCCGCCTTGGAATCCATGCTGGCATATACATCCCAATCGTCTATCATCACGCTTCCGGAGGAGGGAGGGTAAAAGCCCATCAAGGTCTTGCTCAACACCGTTTTGCCACTGCCGCTGCGCCCAAGGATAATGAGGTTTTCGCCATCTTCCAAGCTGAAATCGATATTGTGCAATATCGGCTTGCCAGAAAGCTCAATGCTGAGGTCTTTTACTCTTATCATGACGGATAAATCTCCACAACCAAGCCAAAACCAAACCGCTGGCATTGGCTACAAAATCCCAGATGGATACGGACCTGCCGGGGATGAAGTGTTGGTGATATTCATCGGCAAAGGCGCTGATCACAGCCAATGCAAAGATTCCCAGACGCTGTTTGAGGGTAAGCCCCTTGCGGCGCAGCCATGTATCAAGCAGTATGCCCAGGACAAAATACACTCCCACGTGTGCCAGCTTATCCACTCCCACTTCGTCCACTGTGGGCAATTCATCAGCGGGCAGGGAGGATACCACCCAGATTGCCACCCACCAAATAATGGTCAGCAGCATAGGTACACGAGCGGATTTTGCCGGCTTCATGGTGTGATGCTCTCCAGCTCCCAATGGCTGGCTCTCAATCCCTTTTTGATGCTGGCTTTTACTATCTTGCCCTTGCCATCCACCCACAATTCCACCCGGCTGTCTTTGTGAAAGAGATTGTGGGTAATCATATCCACATAAGGCGGTTTTTGATGGGTATCACTGCCAAAGCTCATTTGATATCCCTCAGCCTGAAAGCTGCCGGCACGGGTCTTTATCTTTTTGGAGCCCAAACCCTTCACCTTGGTTTGCCACAAAGAGCCATTGGCATCCAATTGATAGGTGCCGGCTCCTGCCTTGCCATCGCTCAGCATGGCTGCCAGGGAAAAGAAATCCCGGGTGTGGCTGCCAATTGCATATTGCCTTGATTCCTTGGGGTCGCTATGCGTTTGGCTGGCGGTTTTGCCCTGATGGTTGTAGCGGGTGGAGATCTCTGCCTTCAATTTGCCTTGATTCACGCTGCGCTGATAGCGTTGCGGCAGATAGCTGCCATCAAAGCTCACATCATACACATTATCGATGGAGGGAAAGATGGCGTTTGAGATAAGGGAGCGGGTCTTCACCCTCACGCTGGATGGGCTTTTATCTATGGTGAGGGAAGCCACGCTCAGCCCCAATGCCTTCACTGTATATTCCAGCCTCAGAGCGCTCAAGCTGCCACAGAGCAGCAGCATCGCCACAGTCAGAATCAGCCTATGTCTGCTGTTCATCTTTTGCCAAAACCTGCACTTCCACCCGTTTGATGCTCTTTTCATCGCTATCCAAAACGGTCAATTGCAGCCTGCCTTCCAAAACCAGGCTCTCCCCGGTATGGGGCACATGGTTGAAATGTGCCAATAGATATTCTGCCATATTGTCATATTCATCGGGGTCTATATCGGTGGAAAATTGATGGTTGAATTGCCTGATATTATAGCTGCCGCTGAGGGTGAAATTGATTTCGGAATTGGCTATTATCTCCGGAGCTTCTTCACGGTCAAATTCATCGTGGATTTCGCCCACAATCTCTTCCAATATATCTTCCACGCTGATGATGCCAGAGGTGCCGCCATATTCATCCACCACCACTGCCAGCTGCATCTTGCGTATTTTAAATTGGTTCAAAAGGGTTTCCACCTTCATGTTTTCCGTCACAAACCACGCCGGACGCAACAGCTGGCTGATGCTGGTTTTCTCCGGATATAACAGCATATCCTTCACGTAAACTATGCCCACGATGTCGTCTATATTCTCCCTGTAAACCGGATAGCGGGAATAGCCCGTTTCCAAGATCAGGGCGCGCAGCTCTTCCATACTGGCGTTTTCCTCTATGGCGTTTATCTTCACCCGGGGCACATAGATTTCGCTTATCTCGGCTTCACGAAAGCGGAATAGCCCTGCCAACATCTGCTTCTCATGATCTTCCAAAGAGTTGTTGGATTCTGGGGATTGGATGATATTATGCAGCTCCTTGCTGGTGAGGTTTTCTTCCAGATAGCGGTCTGTGGTTCCTTTTTTGGATACCAACTGGGTAAGCTTTTCCAACAGCCAAACCACGGGGAATAATATCACTTGCAAGATTTGCATGATCAGGCTGGAAGCCCGCGCAAATCCATCTGCCACGCTGAGCGCAATCAGTTTCGGAGCTATTTCCCCAAACACCAGGATGATGGTGGTGGTCATCACAATCTGGATGGTTACCAAGGTGGATAGCGTCAGTCTGCTGCCCTGTGCCCATCCAATCACCAACAGTGTTGCCAAAGAGGATATTGCCATGTTTACCAGGGTGTTTCCCAAAAGCATGGTCACCAGCAAACGGCGCGGTTTGCCCAACAGCTTTAACACGCGTTTGGTGGAGGATTTGTCTTCCCCCTCCATCTTCTTTAGATAGAGCCGGGAAAGAGAAAAGAAAGCTGTTTCTGACGCGGAAAAGAACGCCGATAATAGAAGCAGCCCAATCAGTATAAACCAGGTTCCCTCATCCACCTTGCTGTGTCCCCCTCAGCTTGTCGTAATAGTATGATTCTTTTTGTTCCATTATATCTTTATCTTGTTTTTTGATATGATCATAGCCCAAAAGATGGAGCATGCCATGGATTACCAATTTCTGCAGCTCCAGATTAAGGCTATTAAAATCCTTTTGTTTGTCTGCCTGATTTATGTCAACAACAATATCTCCCCTCAGGGGGTGGTTATCGTCTTTTGAACCGTTGGCATCGGTAAAATCCGAGCTAAAACTAAGCACATCGGTATCCTGATCGCTGCCCCGATAGATGCGATTCAGCTTTCTCATCCGCTGGCTCTCGCATATCAAAAGGCAAATCTTGGCTTCCCGCTGGGGGAGCTCCTTCCGGCACACCAGCTCAAAAGCCTTTTGTAACGATGCCTCGTCTGGCTCCTGCGTGCTTTCGTTGATTATTTCAAGATTGTGCAGGTTCTGGCTTGGCTGGGGCTTCATCCGGATAATCCAAACGTTTGCGATAGATGCTTTCCAATACGGGCAGCATGGATTGTTTTGTGCGATACAGGTCTTTGATGGTGATGGGTGCATCTGATAGCTGACCATCCAAAATAAGCCTTTGGATGGTGTTGTCGATAATCTGCTCAATCTCCTCAGAGGAGCTCACATTCTTGGCTTTGGTGGTGGATTCGATGATGTCTGCCAACATCACCAGCGCCGCTTCCTTGCTTTGCGGCCGGGGTCCCGGATATGTAAAATCTTCCAGATTGTTCACGTCTCCCTGGCGTTCCGCTTGTTCCAAAAAGTACCTCACCGTGCTGCTGCCGTGGTGCTCGCGGATAATATCTATCACATCCTGGGGCAGTTTATACTTGTTTGCCAAGATGATGCCCTCTTTCACATGATCACGAATCATGCGGGCGCTTTCATTGGGGCTCAGGAGGTCGTGCACTTCGGAGGAATTGACGTTGTTTTCCGTGAAGATACTGTTGTTTTTCACCTTGCCGATATCGTGATAATAGCTGCCCACCCTTGCCAATAGCGGATTGGCGCCGATGGCTTCTGCAGCGCGCTCGGCCAGATTGCCCACCACCAGGCTGTGATGATAGGTGCCCATCGCCTGGGTGGCAAGCTTTTTGAGGAGGGGATGGTTAAAATCCAACAGTTCCAAGAGATTCTGTTTGGTACTCAGATTCCAGCGTTTTTCGAAAAAAGAGATCAATACAGCCGCCGCTATCACGGATAAAGCGGAAGAGGCAAAGGCAAATCCTGAATTGCGCAAGATGATGATCAAAGAATCGCTCTTGTACAAAGCCAAAGCCAGGTTTACCCCTATCATCGAGGCAAAGAGCAGTATCCACATTCTGATAAAGCTCTGCCAAGCAGTAAAGCGATGTATCAATACCAGAGTGACCAGCGTGGAAAGCAGCATTAGTACCGGCGTGTAGGGCTCCCAATTGATGAATGGATTGATGATGAGGGCATTGCAGATCAAAATCAGCAACCCAGCCTCAAACCCTGCCAGCGTGGTAACCACCAGCGCACTGAAGGCAAAGGGAATCAGGATGCCATTCAGCCCAAAAAACTGATGGATGATGATAGCCAATAGCGACATCACGACAAAATTGAGATTGATGGGCAGATTAACAGCTTCGGAAGTGTGTTTGTTGGATACCAGGGTGGGGTAGATGTAATTGGCACTCAGCAGTACAATGAATACATAGAGCAGCATCCCCAAAGACAAGCCCATTTGTTTTAAGGGCGAACGGCGTACGTCACGTGCCTTCAGGGCTTCGGTATAGGAATTTAGCTTGGCGATATCACCCTCGCTCACCTTGGAGTATTTTTGGATAACAATCTCATTTTGCAACACCTCGCCTGTTTCCACGGGCACGGCAATGCTCGCCTGCTTTTTCAGCTCTTCATATTTATCGTTGTTTACCTGCAGATTGGGCTGGATGAGGATATCTGCCAACCACTGGGCAAAATCACCGTAACCTTTGCCGCTTAGAATAGTTTGAAAAGAGGAGCGGGCGCTGTCCAGAGTCTGGAATCTTTGCATGGATGAGCGGCGCAAGCTGTTGTTTGCATACACCGTGATGCTGTCTCTATTGGTGATCTGGTGCACGGCGTTTTCTTCATAAACCCTTTTGATGGCGTTGTATGCAATATCATAAGCCGCCGCCCTTTGCTCCGGTTTGTTTGCCAAGGCTATAAAGGCGTTATTGGGCTGGACATCCAGCTTTTTGAAAAGTGTGGCAAGGCTGTCATCAGTGGCTCCTTGATCGCTCATCAAGGCGTTAAACAGCTTGTCCAACATCGAATAGGCGGCAAATTCCTTTTCTGCGGAAACGCTGTAGGGCGCCTCCAGCTTGTCCATCGCCAATTTGCGCTCTGCACTCAATTGATCTTCAGATTTGAGCACAGGAAAGTCAAAAGGCGCTATCAATTCAAAGTCTGCCACCTGTCCCACGGCAAGGCGGTATTCCGGATAGGCATAGCGCCCAAAGGCAAACAAGTGGTATAACGCCGCAATTGCCAGTGCGCAGATCAAACTATAAATAAAAGCTTTGGAATTCATAAATACATCTTTGCTGATGGGCTGTCTTTGTCAAGCAGGAAACGCTGCACCCTCTTTCTTTTTGTTTTTTTCCCCAGCCCTTGACTGTTAACCACCCTTGTCTCTCCCTTGTCTCGGCATGGGTGAGACAAGGGTGGTACAAGGGAGGCTAATAAGGAAGCGAGGGGAATTATCCAAAGAGGGAATAGACGTCTTTGATGTGTTTTACCTTGTGCACGCCCTTGCGTGATCTCAGCTTGCTATCGGCTGCCAGATAGATGCTTGTATAACCCAATTTCAGGGCTTCCTTCACACGAGCTTCGCTCTGAGAAACAGGACGGATTTCCCCATTCAGCCCCACCTCTCCGATAAAAACAGACTTCTCCGGCAGAGGGCTATCCTTGAGGCTGGAAATCAAAGCCGCCAAAATGGGCAAATCCAATGCCGTATCCCCGCTGCGCATCCCTCCCGCCAAATTGATGAATACATCGCTATTGCGCAGATACAACGCCAGATTCTTTTCCAATATTGCCAACAGCATTGCCAGCTTCTTTTGTTCCAAACCCACAGCCACCCGTTGGGGCGTGCCATAGCTGGAGCCGGTGGCAAGGGTCTGCACTTCCACGATAAAGCTGCGCGTGCCTTCCATCACACAGCCAATGGAGGTGCCATGGGGGGCAAGATCACGCGAGAGAAAGATGTGGTTTGGATCGGATACTTCCTTCAGTCCGGTGCTGGTCATTTCAAAGATGCCCAGCTCGTTGGTGGAGCCAAAGCGGTTCTTAACGGCGCGCAGGATTTTGTATTGTCCCCTGGATTCTCCTTCAAAATAGAGGACGGTATCCACGATGTGT
>Ga0265293_10004009_pt1 | contig 26542 bp, 20 predicted proteins | sample Munlanlewell138R_FD_192505 | JGI IMG/M metagenome (GOLD analysis project Ga0265293, IMG submission 192505) | Leachate microbial communities from a municipal landfill in Southern Ontario, Canada - Leachate well 138R | ecosystem: Engineered > Solid waste > Landfill > Unclassified | place: Canada...
ACTGAATTCCTTGACCGGTAAACCTAAACGGTAGAATGCGGGTTTGCGGGGGTGCCATGAGGTTTACCGAAAATCACCCTAAAATCGCAAAAAACTGCTGAATTTTCAGCAGTTTTTCCTTTTTTTACTCTCCGGATAACCTTTGCATCAAAGCCCGAAACTTATCTTTATCTTCAAAGTGCTCTCTGCCAAAGCATTTTATCCCCAGCTCGCTCGCACGATCATGAACAGGGCCAAGACTAAAAATATACATTTCTGTAGCCAAACCCATATGACTCTCTTTTAAAGCTTTAGCCTTGTAGGCAATTGGGTTAAATTCTGACTCCTTAGCAGTTCCACCGGTTTTACACTCAATTACATAAAACTTGTTGTTTAAAGTAAAACAAACATCAAATTCATTTATGTTATTCGAGTCCCCGGTCTTCGTCGCTTTGGTAACTGCCAAATTCAGCAAAATATCATCGTGTTTTACATATTCTTTGATGTGGTTATATATGTATTCCTCAAACCAACCACCGGTTAAATATTCAACCTCTTTGCGACTGAGGGTTCCTTCATTTTTTGGCGAAAACTCAGAACGCTTTAAGAAGTCACTCAAATTATCAACAGATTCAATCAGAACATGTTTTTTTCTGCGATGTTTTCGTAATTCTTCTATTACTCCGAAATCTAGCCTGCCCTTGATAAACATATCGAAATATTTATTCGTATAATCGCAATCAACTATATCCGTTTCAGCACTTTTAACTTCAACCCCAAATATATCAAGCCCCTCTTTAACTTTTATCCGATGTGTAATACCCACTCTGGTATCGTCTCTCATCGGTTTTATAAAGTAATTCTTGGGTGAAGGAATATAAAAGAAGTCGCTCTCGTATTTTTCAAAAAGCTTTTGTACCGCCAGCGACATATACTTCGTTCCGCCGGTCAGATTTACAAAATAACGGTTTTGCTTATCCAAACGCATCTCGATTTCACTAACCATTTGGTTCCACTTTTCTTCAACATCCTTTTCAGAAAAGGTCAAAACCTCTATATTTTTGTAATTAAGAGGCTTAATTAAATCGTGTAACCTTTTTGCCTTATCCTCAAAACCTTTAGAAGCGATCAATAAAACTTCTTCTGCCAATTCTTTTGTTTCCTGCAAGAACAAATAGTTTGGAGCAAGCTGCGCAGAAATTATGCATACACTTATCTTTTTCATTGCTTATCCTTCTTTTTCAGGAAATAATTCTTTAATTTTATCTTTAACTTCTTTTCCTTTTTTGCTTTTTTTATCAACATATTTTAAAACCTCGTCTAAAAGCTTCTTGCAAGATTCTGATTTGAGTTCTGCACAAAGCTTAAATATCTTATCCAGCATTTCTTTATGCTTAATTTCCCCGGGTTTAAATTGCTTATCAACTCTCTTAAGCTCATTGAAGTCGTCACTTAATTTCTTTAAACTCCCTTCCGCCTCAGCTATTTCTCTGTCTTCGGGTGTCATAGATGATAACCGCAATTCTTCGAGTTTTTCGCGCTTTTTTTCTTCGTATAAGGCTGTGTTAATCTCAAACGCACCGTAGCCAATAGCTGTTTTTGCCCCTAGCCCAACCCACTTGCCGGCAAATACTATAATAGACTCTAACTTTTCTTCCCAACGATAATTATCAGGAATCAAATCAGTGGCACAATCTACTATTATATTCATATTTTTATCGCTTGGTACAACCAAAAATGGAATCGGAATCGGTTTCCCCTGATCGTGCGGTGCTGCAGGCTCTTTATTCGGTTCAGGGTTCAAATAATGACTGTAGTGGGGAGTCATAACTTCTACCGCCATTTTATCAATATCCGGAAAAGCGTCCCAAAAACGAAGACACCCCTTTGCACCCATTTTTTCCGGTGAATCGTCTTTGCCGTCGCCTTCAACACCAAAAAGCAGGCCAACATCATCTGATTCAACCATAACCTTATCATTATCTACCGAGTAATTTCCCGATGACATAAGCTCGGCCGCCCGTCGCAAGACACCTTTTATGCCCGAACCCGAAATATAAGGTAAACCATACGGAACTAAGAACGAAAAACCATTTTCGACCGGATGTTCATTTCCAAGCCCAACAGCTAACGGAGAGGTCAATTTGACAGGAAAAATTTGCGCATTCAATTTTAGCGCCAAACTTTCCTGTCGTTTTAAAACCCCCTCTTTACACTTCTCATCCACTTTTTTATCTGCAATTTTATTTAAAGCTTCATTTTTGGCAGTTCCCTCTACTTTAAAAGAAGAATCATCATAACCTGAATAGAAGAGGTTAAACCAATGCCCCGGCGGCATAATAGCTTTTTCAAGCTTCTCAGCCAAATATTTTGGAACAGCATATCCCATTATAATTCTCCTTTTGCATTATTCTTTAACAACTGCCCCAACAAAGTTACGCAGCCATTTAAGATATTCGAGGGTTTCTTCGGTTATTCTCATATACTGATCTGAGTCACTATTCTGTATAGTTTTTATTGAATCATCAAACTTATCATTTGTTAATAACCCTTTTTTGTTCAACCAACCCAATAATGCATTAACCAAAGCCCGATACTCGGCTTTCGATTGCCAAAAAGCCAAAGATGGCATAAGACCGTTGCTCATAATCAATGCCGGAGCCCCTTTAGCCAATGCCATAAATTTCTTGTTATTATTTTTATTTGCCTCATTCCAAGCGTGTTCAGCCCTTTTTTGTTCAGCACTCCTCATAAATTACACTCCCTTCACAGCGTTAATTAAAACAAGCCCTCTGCCCGTCGTCGAATCTCCGCCCATTTGAACCAAATCGCCTCCAAATGCTTCTAAGCCTTTATTCAAACATGTTTCAGCCGACATTTTACCTTCTACCCTTTTTCTTTCGACACTTGCTAAAACAATACCGGCCAAAATGCTTTCAGGTGGCAGGTTTTCTGTATAAAACAAAGCGCCCTCTACGGCAGTTCCTGTTTTATCGTCGATTTTTACATGTGGTTCAACAACAGTTGATTGTTTGACAAAAAAATCAAAATACTCATTAGCGACAATAAACAAATCTTCTTTTATTTTTTTCTTAAAGAAAGCGTTGCATTCATTATCAGACAAGCAGTTTTCGCTGAGCCAAGCCGAAATCTTCTTAGTGTTTTCATCCACTTTCGCATCAAATTCATAGGCTTCTAGGCATAATTTATTACCAATGCAAGACTTATTTTCAGATGCCAGAGCAACTGAACTTTGAACTTCAGGAAGAGTCCAATCAGTTGAACAACCTGCGTGCAATGCCATTCTTTTTATTCGTGCCAAGACATTTGGAGAAGTTATATACACAAATGTATTTTTCAAAGAGCGAACCGGAAAAGCTACCAAATTTGCGTCTGTAAACGAAAGTGCACCGGCAGTAAGCTCTTTTGAATTTGATTCCGCACCAAATAATGCGATTATATCATTCTTTCTCTCATCTCCCCACTTGCCTGTTACATGGTGTCTGACAGCACCTTTCAACCCTGATCCTGCAATCATCGGGTGGTTCGTATGAACTTCACGCTGTATCGGGTTATCGATTGCGCCTACCGAAGTGCCGGCACCCATATGTAAAGGGGTAGTGCAGTAATAAAACATCAAACTTTTCTTTTCAAACATAATTATTCTCCATTTAATATAGTATTATTTTCAATACGCCGCTGCCGCAACTCTGTTATAACCTTCGACCACTCTTTGCTTATCGCAATCTTCGCTCCACAAGCCAAGTTCAATCAACTCTCTCAAAGATTTAACGTCACCCTCAAACTCTTCAAACCAATACACAGAGCCTGACGGAACACATTTCATTGCCGTTTTTGGCCGGTTATTGACCATATTCCAACCCGAGATTGTTTCATAACCGTTTACCACCGCACACACCAGTTTTGCCCTGAAATCTTTATATTCAAGATATAAATTCTCATTAATCCTGTTCGGCAGGCACCCGTTATTAAATATCCCCGGGGTATTCATGATGAGCTTAAAATTCTTCTTCTGTTCAATATTTTTCAAATCATATTCCGGAATCTCTATCGAACCCGCCGACTCGGCAATAAAGCTCGCCGCACGCTGGTCGCCCCCCAAGCTCAAGTCTCCGCAAGACTTTGCCAACAGTTCATCGGCGCCGGCCACTCTGATCGCAAACCCCACATTTTCAGCAAAACTAAGCGCCTCGGCAGTGTATAACATGCCCTCCTCTGCTGCACGAGAGGCAACACTTAACGCAACTCCCGTTCGCATCTCCTTTTTCCAAAGCTGAGACTCTTTTATAAAGTGCTTTGCCTCAAGTTCTTCGCCCCTCAAATATCTGCCATACCCGCATTCGGTCATGTAATAACCACCGGCAGGCTTTTTTGTCGGTGCCTTTAATAGAGCTATTTTTGGCAAAAAATTATCCGTTTCAATTATTTTCGGTTTGTTTTTGGGAATTAGCCTGACAATGTCCGTGATATTTTTCTCATTTTCAAACAAAACAAGGTCTGCGGGAACCGGAAAAACAGCTTCAAAACCGGAATCCACACGTTTACACAAAGTAACGTCCGTAATTTTAAAACTTCCGGGCTCTTTTATCGACCCTAATACACTTCTGTAAGGTTCCTCTAACGGTGCTTCTCCGGAAGCAATACTATTAAAGACACTCGAATTTCGGCTCGCAATATGACTTCTCAGAGCTCCGGCAAATATAGAGGGGAAAGGAAGCATTTTTATCCGCCCAAAATCACCCGAGTTTATTCCAAAATGCGAATTACCCCTCGGCATAAATATATCATACGGCTTAATAAACAAATTAACACTCATGCTTGACTCCCTTTTTCGCTTAATTTCTCAGACCTATTTTCTCTTGCAAAAAATTCCGCACAATACAACATGTCAGTCAGCTGCTTAATCGGATTCTTTAACAATTCGTTACTTTCACTCTTCGCTTTGCTCCAAACCAAAGACACTGCTTTTTCTGCAAGCTCTGCCAAAGTGCCATGAGCCCTAAACTGTTTAACTAACATGGCACGCGCCATATTTTCACTCAGTTCCCAATCAGTATCCGACCATTTGTTTGAGTATTCCGGTAAAAGGTGAATCCATTCTTCTGTTGCATAAAACGCCTTTCTAGAAACATCTTCCTGAGCGCCTGATTTAATAAGCTCTTCAAAGAGGTTGATACTCTGCATCTGTCTCTCAGCATTTTTGTTCCACCAATTATCGGTGAAAGATATTTCGCCGCCGGCTCGCTTTAATATTCTTATGCAGAATGCATTTCGTCCGGATGTCTTTGCTCTTTGCTCAGCCTCTCGCAAACACTTTAACGCGTAAGCCAAAGGCGTTTTACTGTGCACTATAACCACCCCGACCGACGAAGAAGCATTTAAACCCATAGTTTGCATAAGTTTGTGGTCATGGTAAACAAAGCCGTTATTCGCATAATTGCGCTTCTTGTCAAATTTCTCTCCGTTTAAAACTTCTTTGCCAAAACCGCTAAATGCACTGCGCAATTCTTTGATAATCGATAATACATCATCGGTAGATGCCATTGCCAACACATCATCGCCACCGGAATATATAAGCTTTCCGTTATGACTTTCTTCTATTATTTTCGGAACCAAATACCCGGAAAAATTGTTCAGGGCCTGCGAAATAACCGCATGTCTTGTCGGAGAAGCAGTTTTCTTCGCATTAAAATATTCCTTAAACCCCTTATTGTTCTTTTCCTTCAAAATATTTTCGTGGTTCGCAATCTTTGGGTGCCAAGAAGCAGAATACGGGATTCTTCGATCTTCTTCGGTAGCCGAAAGCCAAGCCCCCATATTGTCTCCATCCATTAAAATCAAGGCATAATAGGTTTCAGGTTTAACCCCGGAGACCTTTTTTAGCTTAGCAAGAAAACTCTCTGCTTCTTTATCGCTTTCGTCTGAATTGCGTAATTCATCGATATAAGCAGGAATCCGCTTTATTAGATTAAGTTTATTTTTGTCACCTTCTTTGTCACCTTCTTTGAAACAATCTCTGTAAAGCTTTTTGGGTAAAGCTACAGTCTCTTCAAAGTCACCGATTTCATTTTGAAGTCCTAATATATCTTTTAAATTTTCTATACTGTTTTTCTTTATAAGAACGTTCAATATTGGCACCAAAGACATAGTATGTGTACTGACAACGTATCTGCGAACGTCACTGTCAAGATAATCTTCAATTTTTTTTGTAAAAATGTTGGGCCAAAATCTTTTTAAAGCGCAAACCGCACACAAATGTTCACCCTTTTTTATACTATTTTGCTTTGAATTGGCCCAAATTGTATTTTTTCTTTCGCCGGGTGACATCATTAACGAGTCTCTGTCAAGTGAAAGCCACTCCCTCTCGCCGCAAAGCGTGCATCTGAAACCTTCCTGAGGCAATTGTTTAAATTTACGCAAGGTTTTTGAGGTAGCAAGCGATTTTTCAGATAATTCATAAACTGCAGGGTACACAACACCCGCATTTGGCTTATAAAACTTGTGACCGCCAATAGTTATTTCTTGTTTCAAACATTTCCAATAGTCGCCGTCAAAAAAGTTTTCACTTTTATAACTGTATTCGGAGCAAGCATCTTTCAGATTGGTGAGAAATTCTGATTTTTCATTTATATCATCGCCCCATTCAACAACAGACCAAAAAACATTCGGAAAACCACACATCTGATCTTCAATTTGCTGCTTTGTAAAATCCGATATTTCGTCTGTGGCTTCTCTCAAAGCTTCTCCCACCCAGTTACAAACAGTCATTCTGACTTTTTTAACAATCTTTTCTGCCAGTTTTTTTGCCTTTGACAAGGGCACTATTGCAGAGAATTTATTAGGCAAAGATGCCGCAAACAAAGGATTTGTATCCGTGGCACTCTTTATCCATTCAACTCCTGTCTTTTCAAAACGGTCGCGCCATTCTTTTTCTAAACCGACTTCTTTAGCTTTTTCAAGCAACCAGAGATCCGCAATTGCCAGCCCCCTTATCTGAGGAAACAAAAAGGCATCCGGGCCAATCTCATCTGCAATAACTTTCATACCTTCCCAAACAATTGAGGACAACAAATGGGAACCGGCCCACAAATCTGACGTGGAGCGAGCCTGCGCGATAAAGCTCTGAACAGGACCAAAAGCCATAGCCAAAACCGCCGTTTTTTCTCCGTCAAACCTTGAACCCGCAAAAGCAGAAGTTAAATCAAGATGATTCCATATACTATGATCCGGAACTCGTGTGTCAGCAGGCAAAAGCTGCCAAAGAGGGCCTATTTCTTCGCGGTTTTCGGGTGCAAAACGCCACAAGGCCAAAAACTTCATTTTGGCGTCTTTACCCAATGCCAGCAATTCTTGGTAGTAATTTAAAGCCAAAGTTTTTATCTTCTTGAAATCCACTTTGGATAAATCATATAAATTCACCTGATCTCCGGTCAGCGTATGTATCAAAACCGGGTCTTGTGCAAAATTAACCTGCGCCCATTTTTCATACCTTTGTTCCGATAGATTAATCGGCCATTGAGGGCGATCCGCAGAGGCTGCTATCCAATCAGCTTTCTTAATTTCATCTTCAACACTTTCAAAATCAAGCCCAATTTCGTCTTTAAGGTTGCTCATTAATGTTTTGACCGTTCCACCTTCATGGCCGCTCGGATCATTAAACAACACAAAACTTTTTTCAGCCGGATCATGCAGCCAAGCAATAAGTTTATTTTCCCATAAAGATTTTGTCATACAGCATTCTCCTTATATTCGCCGAAGCTCTTTGCGAGCATCAAGGTGTGTGTGCACTTTTTCCCATACTTGCTTTTCATTTTTTCTGTAATCTGCTTTTAAATTTTTGTTTTCAAAAAAATCATCGGAAACCTTTGATGGCATATGGTATATCAGACCGAAATATTTATCGCCCGCACGTAAAACCTTAAAAATTAGCTGATTCGGATTACGAGCATTTTTCATACCTTGTAAGTCATGATTTGTGACAGGGTAAGAAAGAATATGACGTTTTTGTGCAGTGCTGTGAAATTTTCCTCCGGCAAATTCGAAGGCCGTTCTATAACCGATTTTTATTTCTGCCAGATTAAGCATCACATCTTCGAAAGAACCCTCGGCAGTTTTCCATATTAAAGGGCCCTTATCGTCGATGCCTATACAATGTGCCCATTCTAATTTCATCGCCTTATCGAATTCTATGCCATATTTTTCGACCATTTTTTTTATATTCCCAGAACTAAGGTCACAGCCATCTATATCGATTGATCCCCACCCGTTTCTTGATCTTGAGCCTATTGTCCCGAAAATAGCGATTAGTTTAACAGCTTCTTCTATTTCGTCTTTGTATTTTTCGGGGAACAATAAACTCAGATTCGCCGATGAATTTGCAAGCAGAGCGGTCTTGTTTCCCTTATTAAAAGTTATCGGGCCATAGCCCAAGTAAAGCTGTGCCTTAATTTTCATTCCGCCTTTAACATTCGGATGTACAACCGTTTCATTGCCTTCCGTAAAATCATCTCCTGTTTTCCATGTATCCAGACGAAGCATCAGTTTTGAGCGTGAAGCCTCTTTATCAGTAGCTTTTCCGAATAATTCGTTTTCTTCTTTTAATAGATTTTCGTAATTATAATCAACTGATTTAGCCTTAACTACTCTCCACCATTTGCGAAGCAATGCCTTAAATGGCGGAGTCCGCCACTGGGCATTTTGCGTTGCATTACCCAGAAACGCCGGAGTGTTAAATCTTATTTTAAGGGTTCTTTCTGTCATCTTTTGCGATTCGTTATCTGACATTGTTCATCCTTTCGTTTTTTGTTCAAAACATTCGTGAGAATTAATCGATTTTTACCATTTCGCCGACTACATAGGGATCTGATTGCTGTTCTGCTGACGGGCGGCGGTCGACGAAGGCTACTCGGACTAACTTTTCTTTGCCCGGATTGCCAAGCTTTTTATGAATAGCTTCGTAGGCAGCTTGAATAGCCCATTGCATAGCTGTGGTGCCGCCCGTAAGGTTAACTTTGATTTTGCCGACGTTGTCGATGTGGCTACAAAACTTTTCTGCCAGAGCTTCTGCTTCATTAAACCCGCAGAAAACATCTTTGATTATTTCTACGTGTATTTTGCTCATGTCGCTGAAACCGGCTTTTTCTGCCGCCTCTGCCACTTTGTCTTGAAATTTTTCGCTTGTCAGAACTACAGCTTTGTCAGGCTTAATCAGACTCAGAGCAGAATACAGTAACCCCACCGATGCGCCCATAGGTGTTATCAAAACTACATCCGCCTCCCTGCAATCCGAACTTTCGCTCAAACGCCAATATTCATCGTTAGAAAAGTTTGTAAGGCAATGCTCATATGCCTCTTCTGCCTTTTCTTTCCCCGTATTAATACTTACATTATCATACCGCATGCCCGCGTGAGCATACTCGTTCCTTTGCTTACCCAATACATACCAATCCTTGAAGACACCTTGCTTTTTAGTCTTCTCTTGAGTATGCAAACGGTTTTCGACACTTTCTCTGCCTTTGAGCCAATTTTCGAGTTTACCCTCAGCTAAAATACAGCGATTTACTATCCATTCACGAAGCAAAATCAAAGCTGTTGAGATATTGCCCATATCCAAATGCCACTTAATAAACCTTAACTCTCTTTCAAGCTCATTTAAATTTAACTCGACGTTTTGCTTATCTTTTGAGCCGGAAATTGAAAATTCATCCAATTTATTTTTAATTTTATCTAATAAGCGATCTAATGCCTTAACTTCGTTTCGCTTCTTAGGAAGCTTATTTTCAAGAAACACTCTCTTTTTATAAGCCTCTATGCCCGCCTCAATAGGCAAACCCGAGGAAACACAACTGCTTAATTCGTCAAAATATGTTATTTTGAACTTTTGGTCTGTATTTTCCTTTAAAACATCTTCGATAAAATTTCTCAGCGGCGTTAGATTCCCTGTTTTTTCAAACTGCTGAACAGCAAAACTGCCCCTTACTATTTTTAACAAACTCGACAGATCAAACACCTGAGTCACACCCTCGCTCCCGGCTTCAAAAGCCCCATAATAAGCACCTTTTACGCTCAGCTTGTTTGCGCTTTCAAGATAAAGCAACGAAACGAACGAAATCAGCGGCAAATGCCTGAACCCGTTTGTTATATCCAAATAAATATTATTGCCTTCAGAAGCCAAATCCTCAAAAGTCTCGGTTATTACGTCAAAACCACGCCAAACTTCTTCAATGGTGCCGGCAGAAGGAATCTCAAAGATCTGAACTCCGACATCGATCTCTTCCGCCTCTTTACGAATACGCCCTTCAAAAGCAACTTTCGACTCTTTCGTCAAGAACAAAAACACTTCGTCTATCTTAACTTCCAATAACTTGCATAAACCCAAAAATAAGTAACTAGTTTCCCATTTTTTGTCGTTAAAACAATATTTTGAGACATCTAAAGGGGCAATTTCGCCGGTTTCTTTATTCTCTCTTCCCTTACCGTAACCGGCCATTAAAATGTTCTTCGCCATCATATACTCCTTACTTGTGCAATTTGGATTCGCCCCCGGGCCGGAAAAGCTCAAAGTCAGGAGCAGTAATCTTTAATTCATTTGTTCCGGTCTTGTTCAAATTCGATTAATCCCCAGCCGAACGGTTTCATTCCCTTTTGACCTTGTGGCTTTTTAATTTTTGAAGACAGCCAAATGATAGTCGCAGAGTCAGCAAACACTTTTTCTTTCACTCGAGGCGGCGAGATTTTAATCTTCCTATTGTCATCTATAGTAATAAACTCCGCACTTGAATGATGTCCCAGACGAACAAAAAATGAAGGTTTGTAAAGCTTTCCTCTAAGTTCCTCGTTAATCTCAAACATCTTCTCTCCAGGCTTCAAGGCGCCAAGCTTGCCCAACAAGTCATTTTCATTAAGCATCTTTTTTGCATAATACTCTTTAGAAGCTTTCATTAGTGTTTCTATTCCTGCAATCTGAACGGCTTGTCTGGACGGCAACTCATCTTGGTCATCTATCGAAATTGTTCCTTTAAAAACTACGCCTTTCTTTATTACTTCAAGAGCAACAGTCAGTTCGCTTCTGGCTTTTTTATCTGCTTTTTTCGGAATCATTACCGCATAAACAATTTCGGTTAAAGCCTCTTCATTATTATCTTCAACAACGGGATACAAGTCAGAAACCTTAACAAATCTGAAAGGATCCTTTCCATAATTGCCTTTAAGTATGGAATTTTCTAATTTACCAATATTTGATTCATTCTTGATCTTGGCTTGCAATTTGTTTTGTTCGCTCATCCAGAATGTTTTAATGCAGCCTTTCAGTGAAGAACCGGGAATATATGGCATACCGTTAATTGGATTAAATATGGTTCGCTTTAATTCGAATTGATTGATAACAGATTTATCGAGAGTCCCTGAATTACAAAGGTTTTGATAAGCATCTCTTAGGTCTTTTGAAACTTTAATAACTCGATGTTTAACCTTTGTTTTGTCAAACTTATCTCTGAAGAATCTGAAAACAGACACCGGCTTCTTCGAATCAAGAGACAGCTTAGATAGTTCTTCTAACTGATTTTCGCTCATAGAAATAATAAAGTCATCTCTCTTGAAAACGCACATTCCATCTTCATTTATCACAAACTGAGTCGGGTCGTATACTTCACCCGAACCGATGTGAATCTGACTTAAAGTATGCAGTTTAATTTTGTAATGTTTTATCACGAGATTGACTCAACTTTCATAGGTATAACGAGGGAATAGCCCTGTTCAACGGTTTCATCGAACTTGCTCAAACCGGTTATGCCTCGTCCTGCATAGACTTCGTTTGCTCTATCTGCTGACTTACGAATCAGCACTGCACCGGCAGAAGCCTTCAGTACCGGCTGTTTGAAGGGAAAATCAGAATTGGCACGAACATCTCCATGTCTGCCAAACCTGACAAATGGCTCAAAATAGATTTTTAAATACTTATCTTTTTCAGGAACAATAGCAGACAGTGCATAAAGAGCGTTGCCATTTACATCACCCAAATCAGCAAGATTAAACTCGACCATTCCTCGAACTATTTCAAATCTGCCTTTTCCGGTTGAAGCATCGGCTCCGTAGCCAAAGAGACCTATTCTCTTCAAAGCTGTTTCTATTCCGGATTTCACTATATCATCCCTCAGACCGATAAATAGAGACATTACCTGCTCTTGAGGATATGAAATACGACCGGTTGAAAACGGAGCAAACTGACCGCTTGTCCCTGTGGTTCCTGTAGTTCTGTCGATGCTGTTGTGACTCTGACGAAAATCCCATCTTGGCTGCCAATCAGGTTCTAACGAAAATCTCTGCCGAATGGCAGAAATGTCAGCCAAATTTGCAACCGATGTTACTGAAAGTCTGTTTTGCTTTGAAACTACGACCCAAGAAGCTTTTTTGCTCTTTTTATGCTTATCGTATTCATCATTTTCGTTTTTTGTATCAACGTCGGATGTTTTTTTTCGCGAATCTATGCAGAACGCTTTGGGCATAACGTATTCAACTGTCTTATCTTGCTTTTCAAATCGCATAACAGGATCTGATACTATGCAAAACGGGTTATTGGCATAATCTGATAACAACTCTGATATTTCACCGGTAAGCTCACTGTCGTGAGCAATTTGCCAGCAAATTTGCCCAAACAAGCAGTCTCCCTGCAAAGGAGTTGCAAAGTCAGAAGTAGGCTTAACGCAAACTTCGTATACTTTCATAACGCCTCCTTATTCTTCTTTTAGTCCTTCGATTCTGATTCGTCCGTAACCTCTGCTGCCATAGCCGCCTATTGCATCTTTTTGCAACAATTCAATGCCTTCTTTTAACATATTCAAAAGCTCTTTATCTGAATCTTCGAATATTTTAAATGTGACTCTGAAATCAAATTTAGCACCGGCCGGCACCATTTCAGTCTGCCTTAATGAACCATCCTTAGCTGTTCCGGAAATTCTGTTTATAGCTGTTTCTTGCTTTTCTACAGCAAGCGGCCACATATTTTCTATAGCCATCTCTTTCCATTCTTTATTTAGGTTACAGTCTGCGAATGAAGCTCTTGTCGGACCAAGTTCTCTGGCCTTTTTGCCTTTATCACCTGTTGCAGATTTATCTGATCCGCTAAATCCAAATATTTTGAGTATTGAAGCGGTCTGTTTGCTGTTAGTATCCAAATAAGATTCAAAATTTGCAATGCCGCCGCCATTCGGGTTTTTATTGTAAGACTCTGCTGCAACGCCTGTTTTAAGTTCAAGCAAAGAGCGAATTTTTCCCTTTATAGAAGAACCGGGAATATATGGTTCCTGTGTATGTGGATGCTTTATAATGGGATTATCGGTGCCGCCTATATGCATTTCAAGATTGCCGGAGCCAATGTGCAAATTACTTTCCAATACCAGAGTGCCTTTTAATTCGACAATTTTCTGCAGTTTAATTTCCATAATTATCTTCTCCCTCCGAAGTTTCTGTTGTTCTGTTCCTGTTTTTCACGATCGTTTTTTTCAACAAAATGAAACTTATAGTGCCCCATAAAGGCTTCAAAAAAGCTCGTGAAGACCTTTATATCGTCAGGTTCATTAATCTGAGCTATCGCTTCAGTAATAATTTGTGTAAAATCATTAGTAACAAGTCTTCTAGCTTGTGCATACTTAACCTTTGGCACAATCATGTGCAAAAACGGAAGCTGCCTTTTAAACAGCAGGTTTCGATCTTCTTGTGAAGAAGTTTTAGCAAAAGCCAACCTATATTTAGCCTCAAAACTTACTATTTCATCAAAAATACCTCTTATTTGCGTTGGGGTATTCACTGTTTTGCTCGACTGACTGACAACCAATTTTGCCGAATCTTCAGCAGTTTGTGAGAATAATTCCTTTTTCAGAACTTTTTTACCTCGATCTTCCCAAAACACTATTGCCATATCATTTCCTCCAATGATTAATTTTTACGTCTTCTGTAGATTTCTTTCCACAGAGGAATTCTAATAGATGTGCCGTATTCTTCAAGCCAGTTAACCATGTTCCCAAGCTCTGCACGCCTGAGGTCTTCATCGCCTTGAGTCGAGTTCTTTTTGCCTGATTCGCTTCTTGTGAGGCTATACTTTAATCTGGCTTTCCATGACAACGCATTGGCAAGCTCGGAAAAACGAACTCTTTTTCCTTCTTGTCTTTTCTTTTCAAGCATTTTTACTGTAACAAGATCTTCAACTGCAGAATTGAATTTATACAGAATGCCTGTGCTGACATCACCCATTTCAACCCATAAACGAATTTTTTTAGCCAGTTCATCAAGACATTTGAAGTCTTTCCAGGCTACTGTTTCGCCAAACAAACAGATTGCATCTTTGTCCGGTTTTACTTCTGCGTTTTTTTTGTCTTTTCCTTCTTTGATATAACTCTTAGCTCTTTCGAGTGCATTTTCTGCAGCTTCAGCCATTGTTCTGACCGGCTCACCCGGCTTATGAATGCTGATGCCCATTGAAAGAGTTATATCATCATTTCCGCACACAAATCTTCGAAACTCTTCTCTTATTACCGGTGCTAACTCAATTATTTCATCATATGGACCTATCAAAAACAAATCATCACCGCCGGCAAAGACCGTATAAGTGTTTTTGAATTCTGCTTCGAGCTTCTGCGGCAAATACAAAGCAAAGAAATTATTGAACTGTCGGCTCAAAACAGAAGTTCTGGTCAACGTTTGAATTTTTGAGTTTAAGCCCAACTTAAATATTTTACCCAAATTATCAACATCGGCTTTTAATATGCCAAGAGCTGCAACACCAATTTTTTCACCCGTTTTTATGTCTTCTTTGACAGAAGCTTGAGCTAAATCTTCAAAAGACTTGATTTCATAGCTCTCTTCAAAAAAAGGCACATAAGCTTTCAAAGGTTTAAATGCAACTTTTCGATTATCTTGTTCGTCTTTTGCATCTGTTAATCGCACCAAATACCCTATATTGCCGTCAACTGCCTGATTAATGCCTTCGCCTACCCCACCCAACCAAACATTGTAGCTGCCAAATATGGGTTCTGCCAGCTTGGGCAAGTTGGTGTTTTCATTGTTCCAAATACATAAAGCAGAGGCGGTAACCAGCTTTTTGCCTAAATATATCTGGTCTTCGCAAACACCACATACAGGTTTGTCGCTGTCTTCAAAGAAGTTCTTTGCCGGCTTTTGTCCGCAGAAGGAGCAAACACCCAGCTCCGGGTTGAATGCATCAAAAAACTGCTTCTGAACCCCACCGTAAGCTGCCAGATCAAACTTTTCATATTTTTGTTCTTCCATCTTACGACTGAAATCTGACCATACTTCGCGATATTTGAATCCGATATCGGCCTGAGAAACTTCAGAATACGCTACTCCAAGTGAGGTTTGTCCGTAAAATTTTTCTATCAGCCAGTTATTTGCCCGCTCTTTTATCTTCATTACAGCTTCTTTGATATAATCAAGATTTGGAGCAATAATCGCTATTTGTCCCGCTGCGTTGAATACTACCGATGTAATCGGCAGACCTGTTGCTTTCAAAAGCATATCTGCAATTATTTCCGAGAAAAGCGAAACATAGAATGAACGCCCTCGCAAAATCTTCGCCCCTGCCTTGTTTGTAGAGCCTCCGCTTGCAAATATGAATTTTTGGATTCCGAAAAAGCTGGTTCCTACAAAGAGCAGTTTCTTTTGATCTGTTGCATTTACATCTTGAAAAGACGTTTTTCCGGTTTTTTCATGGTAAAGATATAAGGCTGTTGCTATTGCGGCTGTTATCTTTGAATGGTCATACAAAGAGATGTCCTGCATGGCGTTGCCGACAGTTGCCGCCGGAATCTGCCCTGCATAACGCATATACAGATTTTCAAACTGAGCAAACCACAGTTCAACATTGCTCTTAAACTGTTTCAAGCCCTTAAGTTCTTCATAAAACCTGTAGAACAAAGTTTTATACTCTTCTTTTCCTTTTTCGTTGTCAGAAGGTATAGTTTCATTCATTGGTTTCGGGAAAAACTTATCGCCACTCAGCTCAGCCAAAGGTATTCTGTGCTTAAACGCAGTTTTTTCCGTATTTCCTGCATTCTGTTTTATCTTTATAGCTTCCATTATGGGCCACTGACGAGCACATTTGAAGTTTGCTATTTCTTCTTTCAGATTATAGCTTCGTTCAAAATCCTGCGCACCCTCACGGTCCAAAGAAGAAGCAAGTCTATCAGCCACAGATATAACCCATCTTTCGAGGGGCTGCCTGCCGCCTTCATCCTCTTTGAGAATGTGATGCCCGGCAGCAAGCTCACCTATCCAAGCACTTCCACCCCAATCACTTTTATTGAAACAATCGGGAAGCAAGGCTTCCATGTGATCAATAAAAGCTGCTGTATAAACAGCATGTTCATGGGTAAATTTGCTTTTTTCTCTATCATACGGCTGAATATTCTGTCTATGATTGTTCAGAAATTCCATAGACGGGTAAAAAGCAGGGTCATTGCTATTGAACTCGCCACGCGAACGTTGAGCGAACTTGCCAATATCATGCAGAAATGCAGCTAAAGCCACTTTCAACGTTTTCATTCGCAATTCGTTATCTGACATTGTTCATCCTTTCGTTTTTATTCAAAATATTTGTGAGAATTAATCGATTTTCACGATTTGTTGAATGGCTTCGTAGGCCTGTTCTTCGCCATCATATGCTCCTTACTTGTGCAATTTGGATTCGCCCCTGCCCAAAAGTCACGCTTCTGCCGCATCTGATCGTTTCTCCGGCATTGAGAAGCTCTATAAAAGGCTTTATCGGGCCCACATATTTTGCACGCCCTCTGATACCGCTTATCGGTATGCGCTGCTTTTGGCGTGTTGAAAATCGTTCCCAGTAAACCGGCTCAGCTTCAACCTGCGCGGTTTCAACCTGCCCCGCAAGGCGTGCGATTTCGCCAAAATCCCAGTCTAATTTGTTGCCCTCCGAAGCTTCAAAAATGCTGTATCTGCGCATCAAAGAGCCGATGATTCTGCTAAAATCAGGTTTGGTGCTGATTTTACCCGTTGAAATGTCTTTAAACGCCACCGGGCTGGCAAAGCTCAAAGTCAGCTCGCAAGCTGAAGCAAGCGACAAATCAGGAGCAGTAATCTTTAATTCAGATGTTTCGGGAATATGTAAAGTATCTTTGTCAGTCGACCAGATTTGATCATTTGAAGATGCCTGAGTAATTTCTATTAATTCACAAGAGATTTTGGCGCCCGTCAAACCGAATTTGCCCGCCGCTTGCGCCGCTACAATCAGATGAGAAGCCGACGAAACCGACGCACCAAATAGGCTCACAACAAATGCGAACGTCTTACCGGCATCGATAACCTTTTTCCCTTCAAATTCTGCATCAATCAACATCAGATGAGGCAAATCCGAACCGGAACAACTAAAACCGGCAGGCATATGATTCTTAGAGGTTTCGTAGCATAATGCGTACGCACAACGCGCATCAGCAGGGCAACCCTTACAGTCAGAATCCGAATTACGGCCTTTGCGCTGAATACAGCTCAAACGCTTCAACTGATAACCCAACGCGCCTCTGAAGGTATTTACGGGATTTTCGGGAAAACAAACACTGTCACATGCTCTAAAATTGAATCTAAGCTTTAAATAACGCACATTTACCCCCACATAGAAAGGACAATATTCCACACAATAATACACGATAGTTAATATTACGCTTATCAAACATCAAATATCAATGTTTCTTTAATATTATTTTTGATAGCGAATTATATACTTTAAGCGGGAACTTTTTGTTTCATCCAATGTTTTTTGAAAAATTTAAATTAATTCGTTGTCTTGCAGCCAGATTTTGTTATAATCATTCTTATGAATTTAGACCCGTTTATACTACAAGATCTTCAGTCATTGGCCTACGTCGGTAATAATGACTCAGAGAACAAAACCTTAGATACCAATATTCCGTTTGGGCATATTGCTTTTATTAACGAAAATTTCTGGAAGAACCAAAGTTTTCACAAAAAAAGTAGCGAACATAGAACTTCGCACCCGGGCTTAAGCATATCATCGTCAGAAAAAAAAGTTGCGTTTGGGACCAGTCGAACTGACGGCAGAAGCAATGACAAAAATATATTTTGGGTTTCACCCAAAGAATGCGATATTTTAAATAAAACCGCAGTTTTTTTACTTTCGTGTTGGGCGCCGGCAGATGTCTATCAAATAGACACCCGAAAAGCTGATTCTGTTGGTAGTCTTAAAATATTGTCCAAAGCAAAACTAAGTGAGCTAAAAAATGCAGGGTATTACTGAAATACAATTATCCAAAAGAATATCTATCGGTAAACTGATTGCAGAGTATCTGAAAAACCGAAATCATAAAAAACCTGTAAACATACCCTTCGAAGGTCTCTTATTCAATAGAATACTCGACGCAACAGAAGCGCTTGTAGAAAAAACTATAAGAAAATTAGGTATTTCCAAAACCGTCACAGATACTCAAAAAGAAGAAACGGTCTCGAGTCTGCTCGAAGAGATCATAGTTGAACCTGAGAAGCTTGATAACAAATCCTCTAAAACAACATCAACCCAAATTCGCAATTTCATCTACACAGCAAACGAAAATTCGAAATCACAAATAGAATCATATCTGAAAAGAAGAACAATGACCCTGCTGAGAAAATTTTCCGAAGGCGAAAGTACTGAATATATTAAAATCCTTAACAACACTCGAAAAGCCCTAAAAAATCTCACCGACAAGAAAATAATAGCAAATTCAAAGAGCAAATACTATTCAATAAAGCTCGACAGCACAAAATGTTTTGACGAAAAAACACATAAACTTAAAATTGTAAATCTGCTGAATGTGGGCAAAAAACCAAAAATCCGGGCAATTATAATTCAAATTCTGACAAATAACGAAGACTTCCTTTTTACAGCAAACGATTTGGCAAAGCTTATTGCTCCGATTAAAATAGGCAAGACGCCAAACAATGATATAATCATTCAAAACAAAGTTGCCAATAATGACTCGGAGCAAGAATATGACCGGGAAATCGGGGCAAAATACAACACCGAAGAAATCGCCGCAGGCAAAGATTATTTTGAGTATTTTATTCGAAGTGAAATGTCTGACACCTTAACGAGCAAATCTTCAAAAGCAAAAGAAAAAAAGTTAGCTTTGCTTGCAATGATGTGTCACACCCAACCTGATTTTTTTTGCGAAGCGGGTATTTTTACCGAAGAACAAAAAAATATGCCTTTGATAGATTGTACTGAAAATTTTTTGAACGACAAACGATTTTTCAACTCTATAGAATTGAGAACCGTTTCAAGGAGCACCGCGCATAATCGCCTCAAAGAAGCAACAATTTCATTAAAAACAGCTCTGATTGAACTGTCGGCAGAAGAAAAAAAATCTTTTATAAAAGAATTGAGCGGGTATCTGACAAATGAGTTTTTAATAATGACAGGTGTAAAAAAATGAAAAATACATGCCCAACAAAAGAATTGTTAGATTATTTGCTTAACTCTGACAAATACTCAGAAACACCCGAAAAACTTGTTCAACACGCTTTAGTCTGCGCTTCATGCAAAAGAATTTTAAATAATCCGAAAATACAAAAAGCCTTCATTAACGCGCTGACCTGCGAAGAAACCCCCGGCGATAAAATCAGAAAAGCCAAAAAAAGATCAGAAATAAGCGAAATCAAACCCGGGCAGCTCTGGCAAATCAAGGTTCCGGGCACAAACGAGAAAATAATTGCCATAACAACTTCGGAGTTAATAACTGAAAGCAATATAAAAGCAGTGCGCATTACGCCTATATGCACAACCCATTCTGAAAAAGACACAGACGAAACCGACATGTTTCTTAAACCCTCCGAAATGCCGCTCGGGTTGCCATGTTTGGTTCAGTGGTGGAACGACCGGCCCATACTAATTAAGCAGCTTACTGTCTGCTACGGTGAGATTAGCGCGAAAGCAACAAAAGAACTTTTAATAAAAATTAAAAACTTCGTGTACACAAATAAATTGTCTTCTTCAGGGCTTCTGTTTAGGCAAATAGAAATAAACAAAGGCAAAATAATTTCGGCTCCGCTTTTCGAAAAACTGGCTCAGGCCGAAAACACAGAGAGCAACGTCTTTTTTATCGACTTTTCCCGCTTTGATGCACCCGGTTGCGGCGCAAACGAAGAATTGGCAATGGCTGCCGCTTCAGGCGATCTTTATTTAAAAAATTTAGAAGAATACATAGTTGCCGAAAAACTGCCCTACGCCTGTATCAGAACGACGGGCAATAAGCCATTTTTACAACTGCGCTCAATACATGAGACAAAATTTAAGTTAGAAATAACCTTTAAAGACACAAGCGTAAAAACTATTTTTTCGGATTCACGAGGTATTGCAAATATCGATCTGCCAACCGAAGAAACCGCGAAAATTCAATCTGTTGCAATAGTATTAATTAAATAAAAATGTTTGATAAGTGGCTGTTCAAAAATGTTCGCGATATAAAGGCCATTAAAATTCTTAATTGCGAGTCAGACTTTTGTCGCTATGCTCCTACTAGGGCTTTTTGGTTAGACAGTCTGCATGGTTTTTTGAGGGTCGAAAAATTGAAAGAGACCTTCATAACTGAGATTAAAAGACTCGAAGACGCATTGCGCCTCAACTATTACGAAAAAGGTTTGGATTTCGCAAAACTTTCTTTGCCGGAGCCTCAAAACCAAAATATGCTTCCGTTCAGAGGCGTTTATGTTCCTCTGGTCACCGCAAAAAATGACAAACATGAATATCTGCCCGATGTAAGCTTTTCAGGCTTTGAAGAGCTTTCCGGGAGCAGAATAGACAAAGTCGACTTTAAAAAATACGAAAACATTGGCAAAACCTTAAAACCCCTCTTAAAATATGAAACAAACATTTATTACATACTGCAAATAGACCCTCTGATAAAAATTGAAGGCAGATCTTTCGAACTCGGATACTTCGTAAACAGATGGCTTCAAATGAACAAAGATGCCTTTAACCAAATCCCTAATATATGCTGCACCGGCGAGATTAAACAAGACGGTAATCTGGGCAAAATCGAACAGGCCGAAATTAAAATAAAAGCCGCACTGACCAAAAACTTTGATTACATCTTTTTACCCGAAGACAACAGAAACGAATACGACACAGACCCGAGAATTATTTATTTTCAAAACATTTATCAGGTAATTAATTTTTTATCAGAAAATACTGACGACCAAAAAAGCAAAAACAAAATTAAAGCTTGGCTGAACGGCGACAACTCAGAGCCTACTAACGAATTTGAGAGATACTTCAAAACTCAAAGCGACCCCACAGAAAATAGCCTTAAAATCTACAAAGACTTGTTCGGGCACAAAAGTGCCGAGGAACAATACGAAAAGCTGCAAACAATAGTGCGAAACTACGCCGCTTACGCTTTGAAGCAATTCGATACGAATGCAGTCGAACGAGCAAAAGTCATAAATCTGATCTTCCCGCGCAGCATAAGCTTTTTTTATTTAACAAGTCTTTTAAAAGAAAACTCCTTCGATTATAAAGAAAAAAGCATTTACAATAGTGCCGCCGACTTTTTCTTGAGCTCTGATCCTGATGTAACCCTTACTTCGGGGCTTTTATCAGACACAGACTTTATGGAACAAGAGGAAACTTTTGAAAAGATAAGGCGCAGATACCCCAAATTGCTATGTTTGCTATTCAAAAATTCTGCCCAATTACTGTATTTGTTATCTTGCTTGAAAAGCAAAAACCACACCGAAGACCGCCTGTTAAACTCAGTCTTAAGTGAAATTGAGAATTACGACGTTAAAACGAATGAAACAGAATCCGAAGTCATACTGATGAACAAGGTCTTAAAAGTGTTTTCAGATTCGGTGAACCTAAAAGATATAAATTTTATAACTAACTCGAAAAAAATTGCCCTCTTATACAAAGCGCGAAAAAACTTTTTAACCCAAAACTGCACTAAAGCGGCACAAGCTTGCTTTAATTTTTTTGAAAAAATACTCGAAAAAGTCGAAAAAGACGAAGCTTCCAGACAAATCGCGAAAGACTTTTTCGAAGACAAAGATATAAGCGATTCGCAAAAAATAGTTCTTAAAAAACCCGCTTACACACATTTGTCAAAAGTTCACGAGAGCAATAAACAGGGTTTAAAAAGCTACAAAGATGAAATTAAAAAAATTGAGAATATAGCAAAATCATTATTATCCAAATTTCTCAACGATACCTTTAAAATTGAAGAAAAATACGGTTTTTATCCGCAACCGGCCTTTAACATTTTTTCATACTTTCAGAGCAACAAAAGCAATTATCCCCTTCAAAGCTTTTTTAATACTGTATTAGGCGGTTTCGGCAAACATTTTCAAAATTCAGAAGCAAAAACCTTTAAAAGCGAATCTCTGGCCTTTTGGGCCGGGCAAAACTTTGAGAATCTTGACACAGAGACAACCTTAAGCCTGTCAAAACCTTTTGCTCTTCCCTATTATATCGGAGCCTTAAAAAGACATTTTTCGGCAAACGTCAATAAAAGCGATCCCTTGATAAAAAAACTTACAACCTTCTTAACCACTCTCGACAGCAATAAAACAGGCTATATACGCCATTTTCTCTGGTTTTATTTCTTAGACAACGATTGCAAAAAACCGCTGAACAATAAAATTCACAAGCTCCTTAAAGCAAAACTCGAACACATTAAAAGCCTTAAAAACTTCGATCAGAGCGAAAAATCCATTTTGGAGCTTAGCTTTTTGTGCGATCTTTTTGCCGACGAAACCCACGAAACCGGCGATAACCGCTGGCAATTTGAGCTAGAAAACTACCTTAAGAACCCGCACAAAACAAGGCGAACCACTCAACTGCTTGCGCCTATTTCCCTGTTAATAAAAGGCAAACACACCTGCGATGAAATATTTGCACACAGCAGCAATTCTTTGAATAACTCGCAGTTTGTCACAGAATTTATCAGAGTCTTCTGCTTAAACGCCAATAACCCCGAGACTCTGTTTGTGCCAATTTGCCGGCAACGCTCAAGCGATAAGCAAATATTCGACACCCTCGCTTTGCTTTCTTTGCGAAACCGCCCCGACCTGCTGAAAAAGTATGTTCTGAGCCGGGTTCACGATTTGCCGAACCTGTTTTTGGCCTTCAAACTGACCGCCGGCACCTCTTAAATACCGCTTTCCATACACTCAACGGCTGCTTTTCTTACGTTAAATATTTTGTTGAAGTCTGAAACCCTTATTTTTATTGCTTTCAAAAACTCTTCGTTTTCTTTCACATCAAAAGGTATAGGGCGTGTTATAAAAACCAAATACATCCCAAAAGCCACAAACAGCTTATAATTTACGTAAGTCTCGATGAAAAACGCGTTGCTGACTCCCGCAATTTTGCCCACAACGTTGCCGAACATCGCACCGACCATTTCTTGGGTCATATCTTCGGCAAACCCCGAAAACTCGTTAATAAAACCGCTCAGCATAAAGTTGCGCAGCGCTAAAATGAAAAACCAGGTCGAAAAACTTCTGTCATACTTTTCGACAATAATCCTCGATATTCTGTAATAGCCCCTTACAGCGAAGGTCGAGTCAAGCCAGTTTCGCCTCGACAAGCTCATCATCACAGCCGAAGTAAAAGCCTCGTCCTTAACAGCCTTAACAAGACTGTCGTCGCTTTTATCAAATGAATCGATCAAATCAAGCGCAGCCGCGTTTCTTTTGAATTTACGCCGCACAATATCTTTCGCATCATACGCGCACTTGCCCGTTTTAACAAATTCGCTGTAAACCTTGTCGCCCAAATGACTCTTGCTGTTCCAACCGAGCATTTTCGCAAAGAACCACAAAATCGGCAATACCAAAAACAGCGACCCTACCGCGTTAAATATCTCTGAAACCTCTTTCGCCTCCGCCGCCAAATAAACTACGCGCGCCTCGAAAGTTAAAAGAGCCAAAAATAGTCCCGCTACAATATAAGTTGCAGGGAATTCGCCTTTGAAACTTTTTACGTATTTCTCGGCCCTGCTGACTTCGGCCATGTCTGTGACAGGTTCTTCTTCAATTATGGTCGCACGCTTTAAATCGAGTGTTTCGGTGGCCGGCTCAACCTTTTCGAAACGGCTTGTTCGACCTTTTTCACTGCGTTCGCCTTCGTTCATCATTTAAACTCCTCTTCGATGAGCTTTAAAAAGGGTTTATCCAAGTTAATATCCGGAAAAACATAATCATGGCGCCTGACTTCAATATTAGGACTTAAGCTGAGCATTTTGTTTTTGCTTTTAAGCTCCTCGAATTCTTTCTCGTTTGCGGGCCAATCATCGGGAACACTGATGCTGTTCTTTATTTTTTCGAGCTTTCCGTTAACCATAATGGCAAGTTCTTCTTCGCCGCCGGTCTCCACATCTTTCGTACAACGCATTGCCGATACGCAGTCCACTTCTGCCGAAAAAGACCTGTTCACACTGCCCGCTTTAAGTTTTATTTTTTTAAGCGCCGTTTCGACAAGTTTTTTAAGCAAAACAACCATTTTGCCACGATCGTTCTTTTTTACCATGTCCGCTTTGGTAGCCAAAAACAATATTTTCTTAATGGGCTTTTGAGGCTCGTAAAAGATCGATAAAAGCGCGTTTAAAATACCATAACCCGCCGTGTAGTCGAATTGTTCCAAAATTTTCTCAATCGTGTATGAAACATCGTTATAATGTGAAATGCTGGTCGTAAGAGCCGTTAAAACATCAAACAAAATTATCTGATACGAACAGCCGCGCAAAAGCTCAAAGTTCGGCACAACCGTATTAAGCTTGTAACGCTCAAATCTACGCTCTAACTCACATACAATCTCATCTCGCTTGTTGTCTGAGGTCACCGGCACCGGAAAAAACAACTCATCTTCCTTAATCTCTTTGAAATCGTTCACTCCGAAGTATTTCGACGGCTGAATATAGTTGTAGCCGGCCTTCTCGAGCCTATAAACCTCATCAAAATAAAGCTTTCCAAGCTCATTTATATTTTTATCGGCGTTTTTCATATAAATCGCTTCCCAGTCGGTGTTCTGCTTCCCGCGCAAAACCCGCATTATCGTGCTTGACCATTCGGCATAAGTCTGATCAAGCATCGGGAAGTCCGCAAACAACTCGCCGGGATAATCAAAAAGCTTTATCTTAAACTCTTTCAACCCCCCGGAATCGTCTTTTTTATAAACAACTTTCAGAACATACTCGCTCACATCTTTGGTTCTTTTCGGCCAAAGCGAATCAGCGCCCAAAAACCGTTCAAGATATTCTTCATACGGGAATTGCACTACCGAGGCTTTTTCTGAAAATAAAGATCCCCATAGGCCCGGCCCGCTTTCTGCACTTGGCTCGGAATCCAATGAAATATTTCGTATAACGCCGTTTAAATCTTTTCTGAGCAAATGGTTTATCAGTGAAGTTAAATAAACCGTTTTTCCAGATTCTGAAAGCCCTATTACAGCAACTTCAATCATTTTCGCCTCCGTTTATTGGCAAGCTTCAGGTTCGTAGTCAGGCAATTCAGCCGGCGAATTAACTAAAAAATCACCAATAACTTCTGTTATTTCGCACGCGCCGCGCTCCGTGAATACCATCAGAACCCCGTCCCTGCTTATTTCTTCCGAAACCGTGTCAGTATCCGGGTGATATCTGAAATCACCGATTACCGAATCTTCTAACACGAAACTCAATGTTTTTTGCTTACCGTTCAAAAGTCTCCAAATAATTATGGTCTTACCCGGCCTGATATTTTTTAAATGCACCGGGCACCGCCCCACAGAATGACTGTTAAGCAAAACCTCGGTTTCCGGATCATCGCTTTTTAAAAGCAATTCTGAGCCAACGTAATATCCGCCAGGAGCGGCTTTGTACTCTTCGGTTTCTTTAAGCTTTGCCATAAATAAGTCTGTCTGAAAAGGGCAATAACACTTCCAATATGTTTTTGCCAGCTCTGACAATATCTTTGCGTCTTGCGGCGCACGATTATAAGCTCTGGCGAGATAAGCGAATGCTCTCAAATATTTGCCTTGAGTCGCGCAAATACTGCCTAACAAAAGATTCACGGCCGCCACGTTTATATTGTCGTTAAAAAGAGCTTCTGCCTTAAATAAAGCCCCGCTATAATTTTTTTCCGCCAAAAGCGCGTTGATATTCGAAATTTCTAGCTCGATAGCGGGAGTCAACGGCTCGGAAACGACCAAATTTTTCTGCACAGGGTGCCCCAAAAAAGGCGGAGCAACTCGCGATAGCGAAGCACCCGACGACGGAGCGAAAGTTTGAGATGCCCCACCCGCACCCGGCAACGGCGCGGCAGTCTGAGATGCCCCACCCGCACCCGGCAACGGAGCGAAAGCCTGAGATGCCCCACCCGCACCCGGCAACGGAGCGAAAGTTTGAGATGCCGGTGTAGCCGATGAAGGCAGCGTAAACTGCGGCGATGAAGGCGATGTAGCCGGCGAAGGCACCGTAACCTGCAGTGGCGAAGGCGGTGAAGCTGACCAAAGAGGTGTCATATTATCCGGTAGCAAATCAGTTGA
>Ga0265293_10004010_pt1 | contig 26534 bp, 32 predicted proteins | sample Munlanlewell138R_FD_192505 | JGI IMG/M metagenome (GOLD analysis project Ga0265293, IMG submission 192505) | Leachate microbial communities from a municipal landfill in Southern Ontario, Canada - Leachate well 138R | ecosystem: Engineered > Solid waste > Landfill > Unclassified | place: Canada...
ATAAAACATAAATGCTTTTAAGTCTTGGATGTTAGATATGAATATGATAACTTATAATGATATGTATGAGGCTTTGAGAAAAGAAAGATATTCGGATGAGCTTCAAGTTTTACCGAAGGATTTTGTATCCAATGTTGCAGAATATTTTAGCGATAAGAAGGAAACTATGGATGTAAAGGATGATTTTTTTTCAGAGGCTACTATAAAGAATAAGAAAAAACTTGAAAATGCTATTTCTATATTTAAGGAGTTAATTTCTAGAAGAAAGAAGAAAATTCTAAATCTTGCTTTTGTAGCTTCTGAAACTGGAATTTCTAAGAGGGATTTTGCGAATATGTTGGCTTTTGAAAAGGAACTTTTTGAATCTACAGTTAGAGCTTTAGAAAAAACCGAACAAAATTTAAATGATAATATGGCTGGAGGTAAGGTGGAAGATAAATTTTTGCTAGTTAGGTTTTTAGATTCTGTAGATTCTTTTTTAAATTTGGAAGGAGAGGAAATAGGACCATTTGGAAAAGGAGAGATTGCGAATATAGATAGGGAGATTGTTGAAATCTTGGAGAAAGATGGGAAGGTTGAAATTTTAGAAGAGGATTAGATTTAAATAGTATTATTTTCTATGTTTAATATGAAAAAGGTGCTAGGTTATATTTCGGTGATATTAGGATTTGTATTAGTCGCTATTCCCAAAATTCCTACAGTTTTTAGCAAGCTATCTTTTTTACCTAAATTTATTTTAGGATATTTAGTCTATATTGGAATCGGATTGATTGTTTTGGGAATTATATTTATATCTTTTTTAAAAGAGCCTATAAAATCCAAACAAGCTGTAGAGGTTCCAATCTATAAGGGAAAACAAATTGTAGGATATAGGAGAGCATAATGAGAATTGGAAATTTTTATTTTAACTCTCCTCAAGATTTATTGAGAAATGAATGGGTTTTATTTTTAGGAATTTTTTTATTAACTTTTGCAGTAGTTTACTATTCAATTAGTAAATTTTTTGGAAGTAAAGAAAAGGCGGATTGGAGAGGAATAATAGAGGGGAAAAAGGATAAGTTTGTAGTACATCCTGTAGCAATGATTATTTCTATAGTGATTGCATTTTTTACAGCGGCAAGTATTTCTCGCTATGGTCCTTTTTATGATTATTTTTCGACAGTTTTAGGAGCTTGGATGTTGCTTTTCGTACTCATAGTAATGTTTATTCTAAGTCTGCCTTTTTTTAAGGCTTTAAAGTCTGCAACAGGGGATACGTGGTATGCCGGTGCTATTTTTGGAGGGGTGCTTGCAGTAGCTTATTGGTTTTTTTTCAAATCTTATTTATTCTATGAATCTTTTTCACACTCATTTAGCGGTTGGAGTTACTCATTTCATATCTTTTTAATTTCCCCTGGAGGATTAACTCTATTAATAATTTTATTTGGAATACTGGGTGCGATTTTACCTACTAAGAAAAGAATTTAATACATAATAACAATCCTTTTAAACTTCATTTTCCTTGAGAAAGCATGATAATTAAATATATCTCGGATGAGATTTAAATTGAAAGGGGGTTAATCTTATAGATATGAGTGAAAATAAAAAACCAAATTATTTTTTTATACTTTTTGGAATCTTAGCATTTATTGGAGTTCTAATTTTAATGGCTTTTTCTACTCGTTGGATGATTTCTCAATGGGGAGAATTAGGAAAACCAGATGGAACAGTACCTCTATCAAATCCTGTAAGGATTCCCTCTTCTTGGAAGTTAGGAGGGTTTGGACGAGGACTTGAATCAACTCTTAATTGGATATTTGCTCCTGACGGTTCTTCACTTACTTGGCAAATGCTATTATTACAGGTAATAATCCTGATAATATTTGGGGTCTCGTTTAGTGATATCTTGACTCAATTTAGCACGTTCAGAGAACGTACGGCAAGTTTACTTGGATGGTTATTAGCGGCTATAGCTGCTCTTACTGGAATGGTGCGGTTTACAATGGTATGGCTAGGTCTTACAGCAGGAATCGGAGCTATAGGGATAGGAATTATATTTGTAAATGCGATTGTAGTCTTTGTTTTGATGAATCTATTTATAGGAAATAGAGCTATAAAATCTATGAAGAGTGCTAGAGATTTAAGAGAAATACAGAGTAAGGCAAGAAGTACTAAAAATGCATTTGCTGGAGCTAGGGCCACTGTAGATGCTATAAACAGGGGCAATGCCGAAGGAGCAAGAAGTTAATTAATTTTTTATTTTTTTATTTAGAATAGTTTCTATAAAATTCTAGAAACTCTTATAAACTTCTTTATCTAAAAAATTTTATGTTAAAAAGAAGTGTTACAATTATATTAGGGATTTTATTAGTTCTAATGATTATCCCTATTGCTCTTGCAGATAATCCTTTAGATGGATTAGTTGATCAGATAGAGGATGCAAAGAATAAAGTAGATAATACTACTGAGCAAATTCAAAAACTATCTCGAGAGGATGTCAAATGGCAAGAACTGGGAGATAGATTTCAGGAAATAATCCTAAGAAATAAAGTAGTTTCTACAATAGATGAATTTTTAAAAAAAATAAATATTCTATTTGTTATCTTATTTGGAAGAGATTATGCTCTTTCCTTAACTCTTCTTTTTTTAATATTTATTTGGTTATATTTTTTTAATCAGTTTGGAAAAATTATTGAAACTTTTTCTATGTTTAGTTCAATGACTTCTACAGTTATTTCTCTAGGGATTGTAATCATTATGGCTCAATTAAAATTTTTTGATTGGCTCTCGCAAGTTCTATTTAAATTAATATTTTATAGGGATGGAGCCTGGGGTTGGGTTTGGAACATTGCCTTCTTTTTTGTAGCAATATTTGTTGGAATGGTATTTGGAAGATTTTTTACTAGTTTGAAGAAGTCAGTTAGGAAATTTAGAGAAGAGGCAGATAGGAGGGCTGCGCTAGGAGAAGATGATCAAAGAAGGAAGATGTTAGATGTGTATATAGATGCTTTCAAGGGAATATTTTCTTCAAAAGAATAGGTTTATTAACTAGCATAAATTGGTTAAACTATGGATAATATTAGTAAAATAATTTCGGGAGCAGCTTTTTTATTTTTCGGATTTAGCTTCGGATATTCTTCGTTTCAACAAACAGAAGATTTTTGGACTTTCTTAGTCCTTGGAGCTATATTCGTTCTTTTAGGGATTTTTATTTTATTTAATAAAAACGAGGATAGAATAGAGGCGATAAAAAAGTCTTCAAAATCTTCAAAATCTAAAAAGAAGGTAAAGAGAAAATGAACTCTAAAATAATTTTAACGACGACAGAAAAAGTTCCGAAGAAAGAGATTGTGAAAATTTTAGGAGTTGTTCGAGGGAGTACAGTTAGAGCAAGAAATATCGGAAGAGATATTTCTGCAGGATTTAAAAATATTGTCGGTGGAGAGATAAAAACCTATACTGAATTGACAGAACAATCTCGAGATGAAGCATTTAATCGGATGGTAAATCAGGCAATAGATTTAGGTGCAGATGCCGTTGTCGGAATTAGGTTTATGACTTCGGTTGTTATGCAAGGAGCTTCTGAAATGTTGGCTTTCGGTACTGCAGTAAAATTGAAATGAGCCAAATGCAGCTACAGAAAAAGAGGACCTTTTTCTATCCTTCCAAAATTTACATTTTGAAAGTTTCGGTACTGCGGTAAAATTGAAGTGATAAAAATAAACTTATAGAAAACTTGTTAATTATTTTTCTTGAGCATCGACAATATTTGATTCTGCTTTTTCCAGTTCAAATTGTCCTTTGATTAGTGCTTTAGTTTTGGTAGGAGTACAATCTTCTCTGTCCTCGCATTTTTTGGATTCTTCATTTAATAATTGTTGAGCGATTTTTACGTGCTCTTCTGCCAATTCTAATGTCTCATTTTTTCCCATATTTAGACTATACTTTTATGCTATTTAAATGTTTAGTAGAAATAAAATTACTTTAGTTCTTCAGCGATAGCAGATCCCTGAGTTATGCTATTCAATTTATCGTAAAAATCTAGAATCATTCCTGCAGGGATTTTAACGGTAATTACCAAGTCCCCATTAGATAGCCATTCTTCCTCGTCTCTAAATTCGGTTAAAAAACCATAAGATTTTCCCGTATGTTGTGCGGGCACAGTAATTTTAATTCTTTTAGTGTCAATTTTTATAGGTATAATTTTTTGGATTGAACTGACAATTTCATCAATTTGACTTTCTATGGATTTATTTTTTACATTAACTTTTGCCTCTTTCAATACAGTCATAATTCTATCCGGAGTGTAGGGTCTTCCTTCTGGAGAGATTGCATTCTTTACAAGAAAATCTACAATCTGCTTATATTTTTTTTCTGATTGTTCGTTAATATATTCTGTTGGTAGAACCACTTCTCCTGAACGAATTATTTTTTCAGCAACACCATATAATTCCGAGGTTCCAAATTCAACTTCTAAGATATCTTTCCCAGCATGTTCTCCAGATTTTAAATTTGTAAAAATATTATCTGTCAAAACAGCAGAAGAAATATCTCCCTCTCCTCTTCTAACTTTTAAAGCTTCATCTAAATCAACTAAAATTTCAAAATTATTTTTTCCCTTTCTTATTCTTGCTATTGTTTGTACCATTTGAATCTAATTAAAAGTTTGATCCACTTTTCTTTTCAATTTTCTTATCTTTTTTTAAAACTCCAATATCAAATCTACCCTTATCAAAGTTATCTCCCTTCACTTCAGAGAATATCTTCAATGCTAGTTTTATTCCTTCTTCACAACTCAAACTTTCATTATATTCACCTCTTAATTTCTCTTTTATTTTTTCATCATCTTCTCCGATGGCATTTGCCTTATATTGAAGATAATTTCCGGTAACTTCCGTAGTGTAAAGTTCTGGTTTTCCGTTAATTCCTGCGACCATTAATGAAACTCCGAAAGGTCTTGCTCCTCCATATTGAGTAAATTGTTGTTTTATATCTGCAATCTCTCTAACAATAGATTCGGTGGTTGCAGGAGAATCATAGGTTACTCTATTTTGTTGTGCGAGAACTCTTGCCTTATCTATCAGAACTCTACAATCGGAAACTACTCCTGCTCCGACAGCCATAATATGTTCATCAATTTCAAAAATTTTATTTGCAGATTCTTCTATCACAAGTTTATCTTTATGTCTTCTATCTGAGATAATTATTACTCCATCTTTACAAACCATTCCGATAGATGATCCTCCAAGTCTTATTGTTTTTTCAGCATATTCAACTTGTAAAATTCTTCCATCTGGAGCAAACATTGTTGCTGCTCTGTCATAACCCATTGTTTGATGTTGTATATCTTCCATTTTAGCCCTTATATAAATCCGGGTTAGTTTTTAAGTCTTTCTTTGTTTTTAAACCTTTAATTGTTCCTGAAACTCTTAAAACTTTTATATTTGCAAAAACGAGAGAGGCAAGAATGTCGTTTAATTCCTCTCGTAAACAGGATCCTATAATTCCTTCATTCCACTCATCAACGAATAAGTAGGCAGATTTTGCCATTCCTAAAATACCTACATAATCTAAAATTGCTTTTTCTATCTTTTCTTTTTTCTTCTCTTTAACGAAAAAATATCTCCGATTATCTCTTGCGGAGGGTTTGAGTTTTAATTTTTTTAATTTAGCCATGGAATTCATATGTTTAAGGAATATAAAAATCTTTCTTATTAAAGAACATTTAAAAACTCTAATTAACTTTTTAATTTATGAAAATTCATGCAGTTGGAGGTTATTCAGAGGTCGGTAAAAATATGTCTGTTCTTGAAATCGGAGAGGATGCATTTATCTTTGACGAGGGATTCTATTTACCTGCAATAGTTGAATTACAGGAAAAAGAGAATTCTCGATATACAGAATCTAAACTTAGGAATGTTAAGGCAATTCCAGATGATTTAACAATAGATTCTATCCGGCATAAAATTAGGGCTCAGATGATTGGTCATGCTCATTTAGATCATGTTGGGGCTGTTCCTTACCTCTCAGATAGATACAAGGCTCCAATATATGGGACTCCTTTTACAAATGCTATTTTAGATTCTTTGTTAAAAGATGAAGGTCATTATTTAAATAATTCTATAAAAACAATTCAGCCAAATAGTTCCTTTTATATTCAAGGGAAGAATAAAAAATATCTTGCAGAATTTATTAACATTACTCACTCAACTCCTCAAACAAGTATGATTGCTATTCATACAGATGAAGGAGTTTTGATTTATGCAAATGACTTTAAGCTAGATGATACTCCTGTGTTAGGTTTAAAACCAAACTATGATAAACTGAGAGAGCTTGCTAAAGAGGGGATTAAGGCAATTATTATAGATTCTCTTTATTCAGGATCTGATAGAAAAACTCCTTCGGAGGATATTGCAAGAAGTTTATTAAAAGATGTTATATTTAGAATTAACGAAGATAATTCTGTAATCTTTGTAACTACATTTTCTTCACATATTGCTAGATTGAAGAGTATTGTTGAATTTGGAAAGAAGGTAAATCGTGAGGTGATTTTTTTAGGAAGGAGTTTGAATAAATATTCTTCTGCAGCAAGGGATGTGGGAATTGCTCCTTTTCTTAAGGATGTTAAATTCTGCACTTATAGAAAACAACTTGAGAGAGCATTAAGTCAGGTAACCAAAAAGAGGAAGAAATATCTTGTAGTTTGTACAGGGCATCAGGGAGAACCAGGTTCTATTCTTGAAAGAATTTCTAGAAATCAATTACCTTTTAGATTTGAGAAAAACGATAATCTAATTTTTTCATCAAGTGTTATTCCTACTGAAGTTAATGAAATGAATTTTCAAAGAATGGAGGAGAAATTAAAGAAGAGAAAGATGAGAATTTTTAAAGATATCCATGTTTCAGGCCATGGGGGAAGGGAAGATTTAAGAGAGATTATTCAAATTTTAAATCCTGAACATGTAATCCCCTCTCATGGAGAGGAGGAAAAGACTAAACCAATGGTTGACCTAGCAATTGACATGGGATATAAAGCTTCTAAACAAACCCATTTATTGTCTAATGGAGTTAGTATAATAATATGAATGAATTAACAGGTGCATTTATCAGGGCTAGAGAAAGGGGAGAAAACTCCAATATAACTCGTCAGAGTTTAGCAAATGCAGGATATACAATTCCAGAAATTGAGGAGGCATATAGAGAGTCAACTCAGATACTTTCATCTCCCATTTCGATCATATCGACAACACAAAAAGGAGGAAATAAGAAGGCAAAGCTCTTATGGTTGTTGTTATCTTTTCTAATTATTGTTTTGGCTGGAGCTTCTTTAATTATGTTTTTAAACCATAGGGAGGGGACGGATGTATTCTCCACAAGAGGATTCTCTGTTATTTCAGAGTTTCTTAGAGGATTATTTAAAAAAAATTAAAATTCCAAATAGATTTTCTATATTAGATATGGGTTCGGGTAGTGGAATATTAGCGGAAACTTGCTCAGAATTTATTTCTAAAAAAGATATTGTTTGTGTAGACATTCAGTATGACCGTGTTAAAGATTTGAGAGCAAAAGGATTTCCTTCTATAAAATCAAATTTGTTTAGGGAAGTTCCTAGAGACAACAATTATGACTTAATTTTATTTAATGCACCTTATCTTCCGGAGGATAAGAGAGAAGATAAACAAAGCAGGATTGAGACTACGGGAGGAAAAAGAGGAGATGAAATTTCTTTAAGGTTTCTTAGAAGTGCAAGAAATTTTTTAAAACCATGTGGAAAAATTCTTTTATTAATTTCTTCTCTAACTCCTATGGAACGGATTGAAAAATTTAATCCTAAAATTGTTTCTAGAAAAAAATTATTTATGGAAGAATTATTGATTTTAGAATTTACGAAGGATTAGTTTTTATTTTTAAGAAATTTCCAAATTATTCCTGCTACAAATCCGATAGTAACAATCAAAATAATATAGTTGGAGATAGTTTCTTTAAATGAGAATAATGCAATTTTCAGTGCATAGATTCCTGAAATAAATATTACAAAATAAAATAAATATTTGGATAAAAACTCTTCTTCATTTATATTAAATTCCTTAACTATTCCCTCTAGATATTTTCCGATAGTAAATCCTAAAACAATCAGAATTATAGATCCTAAGAAAAATGGAATTGTCAATAAAATATTACTCAAAAAATCTGTAATGTTGGGAATGTCTAATCTAGAGAGAGATATGCTTATGAAAACTAGATATATACTCCATCTCACTAATGTAATTATCAATTCTATGAAACTAGGTCTAATCTTTTTATTAAATTCTGTTTTTTCTATAATTTTATTTAAAAGGTAAGTTACAATCTTTCCTAGAAAAATTCCTAAAATTAAGATAGATACTGCAAAAATTATTTTTAACAAGTCACTATTAGATAAAATATCCATATATGTATATAGTATGATTGGTTTAAAAGATTATTGTTTTTTATCCAATCCAGAGATTTTCTCTAATTCGGTAATCATATCTCCCATTTCTTCTTTTTTTTGATCTCTGGATTTTGAAGAATTCTTCCCAACCGAATCATATATTCCTAAAACTCTTTCAGAGATTTCTTCCCAACCAAATTTTTCTGCTTGTTCAATTGCTTTTTTAGAATACTTTTCTCTTAGTCTATAATTCTCTAAAAGAACTTTTATTTTTCTTGAAAACAATGCGGTATTTAGGGGAATTACCTCTCCTGCATCGGAAACTACTTCGGGGATTCCTCCCTTGTTAGAAGTTATTACACAACATCCGCAAGCCATTGCTTCTAGGATTGTCATTCCAAATGCTTCATATCTCGAAGGCTGCATATATATTATAGATTCATTGTATAGTTTTGCTAGTTCAGTACTTGAAATAGGTTCCCTTATCCACTTAAATCTCTCTTTGTAAGTTTCCTCTAGATATTCAAACTGTTTTGATACGTTCTTCAATGATTCTGGTGTATGGCTATTAGATGCAACAACTATAAATCTTACATTAGGGTTAGAATCTAAGACATTTTGGGCAATTCCAGGGATGAGATCTACACCCTTCTCCAAACTGAATCTTCCCACATATAGGACTTGTTTCTTTTTTTCTATATTTTTATCTCTAAAAAATATTTTATGATCTACACCATTAGGAATAACAAAAGTTCTTCGATCTTTTATTTCATATTCTTCCATGGATTCTTCTCTAAGATGTTCGGATACTGAAATGACAGCATCTGCATGGTTAATTGTACTTTCCATCCATCTTGCAATTTGGAAATATTTTTTTTCCTCAGGAGTCATAAACTTAATTCTATTTTTTTCCAATGCATGAAATGTATGAACCCATGGAACTCGATTTAGATTCTTAGCAATGAATGCTCCCGCGGTTAACCAACCATGAGTATGAATAACATCAAAAGAAGACTTTTTATTTTCCTTAGAAATTTCATCTATGACTCTGTGATCGTAGATAAAATAATTCATTCGTTTATTTGCTACAGGATCTGAAATTTTAGAATCGACTACAGTTTCTATTCCATGAATTATGATTCTTCCCTTGCCTAAATATTCTTTTTTAGTAAACTTTTTTTCAGTCTTCGTGAATATGTGAATGTCATAACCTTTTTTGGCCAACTCTCTTGAGAGGTAATAACTATGTAATGCTACCCCATTATTACCACTTTTACCGATAGGATAATAGTAACTAACAATTCCTATTTTGAAGGGTTGTTTAATTAACTCTTTAATTTTATAGATAAATTTATCAATCATTCTATTTCTTAAAATATAATCTCTCTTAAAAGCCTTTTGATTTCAAATTAAAAGCAAAAGCTTTATAAAGCGTTCCTCCAGTATAATTCTACAAATGAGAACTTTGGATACTATTTCCAAAGCTTCAATCATATTTATTGAAGCTAGAATGAGTGCTTTATCTAAGATAAAGTATGATGTAAGCCAATTCTAGTGAGTCAATCTTTTAGCAGTTTAGGATAGATCTTGTTTATTTGATATCGGTTAAACCTTTAGGATATTAAAGCTAATTAATAATAATTTTATTAGTTCAATTCCAGTTTATCCTGCTGGAGATTGCAGCTATTTGGTTTGGATTTAAGCATGCAAGTCTGACGCAAGTCGGCGAACGGCTCAGCAACACGTAGTTAATCTGCCCTTAGGTCAGGAATACCCTCGGGAAACTGAGGTTAATATCTGATAGGAGTTTTGTTCTGGAATGATATTACTCTGAAACTCGAGCCTAAGGATGAGACTGCGGCTGATTAGCTTGTTGGCGGGATAAAAGCCCACCAAGGCGATGATCGGTAAGGGCCCTTAGCGGGGTCGCCCTGAGAAGGAATCTGAGACACTATTCCTAGCTCTACGGAGTGCAGCAGCTGCGAATTTTCTGCAATGCGCGAAAGCGTGACAGAGCGAACCAAAGTGCTATTCTTTTTGAATAGCTTTTGTCTGCTGTAAAAAGGCAGATGAATAAGGACTGGGAAAGACCGGTGCCAGCCGCCGCGGTAATACCGGCAGTTCAAGTTGCAATCAACTTTATTGGGTCTAAAACATCCGTAGCTTGTTTAGTAAGTTTCTTGTGAAATCTGGTATCTCAAGTATCAGGCGGGCAGGAAATACTACTATACTAGAGACTGGGAGATGTAAGGAGTACATTCGAGGTAGTGGTTAAATACGTTAATCTTGGATGGACTAACAATTGGCGAAGGCACCTTACAAGAACAGGTCTGACAGTGAGGGATGAAGGCCAGGGGCGCAAAACGGATTAGATACCCGTGTAGTCCTGGCAGTAAACACTGCTCACTAAACATTGGGGCCTCTTCGGGAGGTTTCAGTGCTGAAGCGAAGGCGAAGAGTGAGCTACCTGGGAAGTATAGTCGCAAGATCGAAACTTAAAGGAATTGGCGGGGAGACACTACAACGAGTGACGCGTGCGGTTTAATTAGATTCTACACCGTGAACCTCACCAGGAGCGACAGCAGGATGAAGGTCAGTCTGAAGGGCTTACCTGACACGCTGAGCGGAGATGCATGGCCAACGTCAGCCTGTGCAGTGATGTGACCTGTTAAATCAGGTAACAGGCGAGACCCGTATGTATAATTACTATCGAAAGAAGAACATTATACAGACTGCCTTGGTAACAAGGAGGAAGGTGCGGGCTACGTTAGGTGAGTACGTCCCTAATCCCCTGGGCTACACGCGCGCGGCAATGGCATATTCAATGAGATGCAACACCGAAAGGTGGAGCTAATCCCCTAAAGTATGTCTTAGTTCAGATTGAGGGTTGCAACCCACCCTCATGACGCTGGAATTCGTAGTAATCGTTTATTAGCAGTGAACGGTGAATATGTCCCTGTCTCTTGCACACACCGCCCATCAAACCAACCGAGTTATGCGGAGAAGAAGCTCGTCTGGGAAGATTTTTTGTATGACAAGGTAGGTTAAGTTGTCACAAGGTATCTGTAGGGGAACCTGCAGATGGATCACCTCCTATAAAATTTTAAAATAAAATTTGTAAATTAAGTTAATATTGATAATGATTTAGAGTTGGCTTTCTAGCTTCAATTAATTTTCTTCTTTAAGAAGAAATAAATGCTGGTGCAAGCAGACTGCAAGTACCAGAAATGGGCCTGTAGTCTAGTAGTAAAACACTTCGCTTGCACCGAGGAGTCCCGGGTGCGATTCCCGGCGGGTCCATAACTAATCAAGGGAACCGAGATTAGTTTGGAGTCGACGGTACTAAAAACCTCAAAGGTTTTTTCAATCGGCGGGTCCATATAAAATCATACTCACAAAGAGATTCGAAAAAACGAATTAAAAAAATTAGGGAAGAAATTCCATGAACTATGAAGTTCGCAAGATGCATTGCGGATGGAGTTGGAGAACAAAGTAAGTGCATTTATGCATATCATGTTCAATGAAAACAGTACTCACCAACACATTTAGATAGAAATATCAAATGAAATAGTTTCTCACTAAAAGGTTTTAGTTTTAATGTCTAAAATTTAAAGTGTGGATCCTACTAAACTGTTAGACGGATAGCTTGGCTTAAATTGCGATGAAGGACGTGGCAAGCTGCGAAAAGCTCTGGCGAGTTGCACGCAAACATTGAACCAGAGATTTCCTAATGTGAAACACATTTATTCCGAGAGGAAAGTCTACGCCGGGAATTGAAACATCTTAGTACCGGTAGGAAAAGAAAATAAATAATTATTCCCCTATTAGCAGCGAGCGAAAAGGGAACAGGGCAAACCGAATCTTTACTTGAAAGAGTGTAAGAGATGTGGTGAAGATTAAGACTAAGTCAACGAGTTGAAGTTCTCTGGAAAGAGATACCTTAGAGGGTGATAGTCCCGTAAATCAAGTTGATATGTTATACTTCAAAAGAGTAGGGCGTCCCGGATTGGATGTCTGAATATGGGAGAATTAACTCCTAACCCTAAATATTAATTTAAGTCCGATAGCGTACGAGTACCGCGAGGGAAAGCTGAAAAGTACTCTCACAAGAGGGTTAAAAGACTTGAAATCTAACAGTTACAAGATTGTTACTGCCTTAAGGGGTTGTAACGTACGTTTGGGAAAACGGACCAGGGAGTTTACTTTTGTGGCGAGGTTAATTGAATGAAGCCGAAGCGAAAGCGAGTGTGAAAGCGCGCTAGTCACTGATTTAAGACCTGAAGCCAGATGATCTATTCCTGAGCAGGACGAAGTTTCTCGAAAGGGAAATGGAGGTCCGAACCGGTGTTGTGTACATGCATTCGGATGACTTGGGATTAGGGGTGAAAAGCCACTCTAATCTGGCGATGGCTGGTTCCTATTGAAATATGCCTGGGCATAGCCTTGTATTGTTTGTTGAAGAAGTATAGTACGGATAGGTCCTGCAGAGACATGAGTCTACGGGGAGCTTTCCAACTCAGAAATTTTCAACTGCGGAATACAAGACACAGCTGTGGTGTGTAAGACACTTCAGCGAGACCTGAACAAAGGAGACTGGAGTTAAGGTCCCAAAGTATTTGCTAAGTGTATCAAACAGAGTTTTTATTCTGAGACAGTGGGGATGTAGGTCTAGAAGCCGCCATCATTTAAAGAAAGCGTAACAGCTCACCCATTGAGAATAAGAGCATGGAAAATGGACGGGGCTCAAGCAAATCACCGATACTCTAGGGGCACTCTGTATAGAGTGTGCCGGTAAATAGGCGTTCTATTTGCACAGAAGCTTTTCCGTAAGGAAAGGTGGAGCGAATAGTATTGAAAATCCTGGTGATAGTAGGATCTGATCTCTTTGAGAAAGAAGAGATGTCGAAAGGGCAAGGTTTCCTTGGCACTATCAATTAACCAAGGGTTAGTCGGTACCTAAGTCATATCTTCACTGAGTATGACGACGGACAGCAGGTTAATATTCCTGCACTTTTTAATTTTGCTAAGTATACGAGTCGCTTTCGGATAGGCGAAACATCGAGAGATGTAACAAGAAGAAAGAAATGGATTGTAATGAAGAGAAGTTTAAGAATTCTTGTGAATTTGTTGATTCCAGGAGCCAGTGAAAAGTTTGTATAATAGAAATTAATTAGCCGTACCGAGATCTAGCACTGGTGCCCTAGCTGAGTAGGCTAAGACATGTAAGACGAAACTAGTTAAGGGAATTCGGCATAAATAGTCCCGTATCTTCGGTAGAAGGGATGTCTATTCTTTTGTATGATTCATTATATGGAAGAGTAGATCTCAGTAACAAGGATGGCCTGACTGTTTACCAAAAACATAGCTGAGTGCGAATCCGAAAGGATGTGTATACTCAGTGAAATCTGCCCAGTGATGGTGTCTAAACCTCCTTTTCAAGGGAGTGAAAGCCCATCAAACGGCGGGGGTAACTATGACCCTCTTAAGGTAGCGTAATGCCTTGTCTTCTGAATGGAGACGTGCATGAATGGTTTAACAAGGTTGTCACTGTCCCTAACTAGAGTCTTCCGAAACCATTTACCCGTGAACAGACGGGTATCACCTAGTGGGAAGCGTAGACCTTGTAGACCTTTACTACAACCTGTTGTTGTGATTTTACTAAGGGTGCTTAGAGTAGGTAGGAGCGTCGAAGTCAGACTCTTGGGGCTGATGGAGCAAAAGTGTAACACTACCCATTTTTAATAAAATCACTTACTTTATGAGGACAGCAATTGGCAGGTAGTTTGGCTGGGGCGGCGCCCTGTCGAAAAGATAACGATAGGGCCCAAAGATAAACTCATCCAGGTCGGAAATCTGGAGTAGAGTGCAAAAGCAAAAGTTTATCTGACTGTTTTCTAAATAGCACAGAAAGCAGGAGTGAAAGCTGGGTTTAGCGAACTTCCATAGCTTTTTAATGGGGCTTGGAAATGACAGAAAAGGTACCTCAAGGATAATGGGCTTGTCGCGCCTGATAGTCCACATTGACGGCGCGGTTTGGCACGTCGCTGTCGGCTCTCCCTAACCTGGTTGTGCAGCAGCAACCAAGGGTGTCGGAGTTCACGCATTAAAAGGGATCGTTAGCTGGGTTAAGAACGTCGCGAGACAGTTTGTATGATATCTACTAGGTGTGTTATTGTCTGAGCGGAACAGTTTTCTAGTACGAGAGGAACGGAAATTGGGTGCCTCTGGTCTATCAGTTGTCATGTGGCAGGCTGAGCAGCTACGCACTATTTCGATAAATGCTGAAAGCATCTAAGCATGAAGCGAATCGCAAAACGAGACAATTAAGGCCGTCAAAAAAGATGACGTCGATAGAGATGTGGTGTACGCATGAAGCTCACGCGACATGTTCAGCCAGCATCTACTAAAAGCCTCAATTATATTCTTATGAATATGATCCACACAATTTATAGAAACTATGTTGGTGAGTATTGTTTTATTGTAACAAATCTTATAAACTTTGTTTTGTTTTTAGATTTATGATATTTGAAATTATTATTGGAATCGTACTTGGAATTATTTTAACAATTATTATTTTAAATCAAATTCATAAAAGGAAAATTTTAGAGTTAAAATCGGAGTTTAGAGATAGTGAAAAAGAGATTAAGAATAAAACTCTTTCAGCTTCAAGAAGAAGTTTAGTTGGTAAATTTATTGAGAAGTTTGTTCCTTTTTTAGAGAGATTTGATTATGAGCCTTCAGATGCACATTTTATTGGGCAGCCAATAGATTATATTATATTTGATGGTCTTCACGAGGATAAAGTTAGGAAAATTATATTTTTAGAGGTTAAATCAGGGAAGAGTAAATTAACCTCTAGAGAAAGAAGTTTGAAAGAAGCTATAGAAAATAAAGAAGTTTATTGGGACGAATTAAGGGTTGATACAGAGGGTTTAGGGGATTTGGATTTAGGGAATGAAGAAGATTTAAGTTAGGTATCTAGATGCGATATCCTTATAAACTAGCGATATTTATAATAATTAAGAATGAAAGGAAATTTAGTGACTCTTCCTTCGGAAAAATATACAAAACTCGAAGCAAGAGTTAATACAATAGAGGGAATTAATCAAGAGAATGCATTAGGATTATTTATGGCTTCTATGGTATATCGAAGAAGAACTAATTCCTCGAGAGAGTCATGGCTATATTTAGGGGATAGTCATTCAATGAGGGGTGCTAATATGTTAGAAACTTCTAATATTATTAGTTTAGAGGGAAAGTTCAATGAACCTTTGGAAGTTTATATAGAGGGGATAGATGAAGAGGCTAAAAAATTTTCAGACGAACTAAGAGTATTATTTGACAAGGAAGAATATTTTACATTTTTCCTAGAAGAATATTCGGGACAGAAATTTATTAGAAGTTAAATGTTCAAAATTTAAGCCAGTTTACTTCCGGCAACAACTTCTGGGACTATAACTAGATTCGCTCCGGCTTTTTTTAGCTTTTCAATAAAATCACTATGCTCGGCACGAGCATTTATTTCCATTGTCTTATTAAGTTCTTTTGCAGTTGAGATTATAGAAATATTTGTTTCTGCTTTTGGAAGAGTTATAATGAATTTTCTTGCATTTTTTATTCCTGCTTCAATAAGTGTTTCTTCTTCTTCAACATTTCCTTGAATGATGTTATATTTTTTTTCTTTTAATCTATCTACCTTTAGAGGGTTTATTTCTACTATTGTAAACTCTTCCTCTCTTTCAGCTAGAATTCTTGCAATCTCCTCACCTACCCTTCCCCCTCCAGCAATAACAACTTGATTTTTAACCATAGTTGATTTTAGTTCTTGGACTTTTTAAATGTGCCTGTTTGAAAAAATTATTTTTTATCTTTTAATTTTTTAGAAATCAATCCGATGATAGCCCCAACAATAAACCAAAAAATAGCAGAATAAATTATCATTAAAAGAAAATACCCATCAATGGAGGGGCTGTTCATTATGTCATATCCAATGAGAGAAATAAAATGAATTCTTACAAAATTTATTAGCATAATTATTACAATAAGTTTTAGTGGTAAGATAATGAGATTGAATAGAAGAAATATTCCTACGGATATTAGTCCGAATTTAAGCTATTTTTCTATGATTATATGTGTTCTTTTTAGTTTATAAGGTTTTATATTTCCTCTAGTTAGTTTTTTAAAGAAGGTTCATATAATCTATTTATGAAAGAGGAGATCAGCCAGAAAGAATTTTTGCGAAAGTTGGAGATGGAGTTAAAGATTTCAAAGAATTCTCCATATACAATTAAGAATTATGTTTTGAGGAATAGAGAGCTATTCAATTTTACTAAAAAAAATCCCTCTGAAATTGTTGAAGATGATGTGAAATATTTTGTTGCAGAAAATCTTTCCGATAAGGCTGCAAGTTCAATTATTCAATTCCTTGCAGCGATAAAATATGCCTATCTTACCATATTAAAAAAAGATATCACTATTGGAATTAGAAGACCTAAGAAAGAGAAAAGAATTCCTTCGGTTTTAACCAAGGAAGAAATTTCTAAATTGTTAAATTCTTTTTATAATAAAAAATCCAGACTGATGGTTTCTTTACTTTACGCTTGTGGGTTGAGAGTTTCTGAATTAGCGAATTTAAAGATTGAAGATTTATTTTTTGATGAAGGAGTAGGATATGTAAAACAAGCTAAGGGAAAAAAAGATAGGATGTTTAATATTCCTAATTTTCTTTTAGAAGATCTGAAAAATCAAGTAGAACTTCAAAAAAATTCTGAACAAGAATTTTTATTTTCGGGAACTAAGGGAAAACTTACCGAGAGAAATATTCAAAAAATTGTTGAAAAAGCTTCCAAGAGAATAGGGCTTCAAAAAAATGTTCACTGTCATACCTTAAGACATTCTTTTGCAACTCATCTTCTTGAACAAGGAGTCGATATAAGGAAGATTCAGGAACTTTTAGGACATGCAGACTTATCAACTACGCAAATTTATACTCATATTTCTAGGGAAGAATTGAAGAAGATTAAAAGTCCTATAGATAGCTTGGAAGTGAGTTAAGATATATAGAGAATTATATAACTATTTATAAAGAGAATGTAGTTCTATTTATTATGGAAAGAAATGTTCTTTATATAGGAGCAGATGATTCTAACAATCACGATTCTAGAACTGCAAGAGTTTTAGCGACTACTTTTTCAATTTTTCATAAAGATTCTATATATCGAAATTTTCCTCGAGAGAAAAATCATAAAGAACTTTTTTATTGGTTAGGTTCAGATAAACAAGAAAGAGATTTCAGATTTGCATTATTAACTGAATCCTACTTTAACTCTATGCAACCCATACTTCCCTTCGCGATCCCAAAACTTGCCTTGGATTATGTTCCTACATTGAGAGAAACTCCTAATAAAGTTTGGATATCTATAGATGGAATTTTACCTAGAGCTCATAGAGAGTATATAAGAAGATCTCTTAATCCTTATTTTAAAGAGATTGTTATAAATAATGTAATAAAAAGAAGAAATATTATGGCGAGAAGATCTCATGATAAAAAACTTTTTTGCCCTACCGTCCTAAAGATGGCTGATAGTTGTGCAAATCATATTTATGATTATTTCTCAAATTCGTATTTAGAAGAAAGAGTAGTTTTAGATCAATCAAGATTGAGAGATATATATCTAGAACTAAAAGCTAAATAGTAAGATTTAAATTCTATTTGATTCTGTCTAGTATATGGCTTGTGAAAAATGTAATTATAGAGATAAAAAAGAGATTATAAAATTTAATACTCCCCTCTGTCAAATTTGTAATTTTTTCTCTCCAGATAATGAAGATAAGTTTATGTTTTATATAAATGAAAAAATTGACTGGAGAAATTTAGAAACATTTAGAAAGTTTGGACAGAAAATTGGTTCAAGGCAAAAATCCGGAATGATAGAAAAAGCAAGACAAGGAGAGGTGATGTCTAGAGTTGCATTAGGATACTCTTTAGTTGATAAGAAACTTGTTGAGAATGAAGATGCCTCTAAGGTTCATTCTATATTTACGAAATATTTGAATAGTGAAATTTCTTTAAATCAGCTATCTAAGAAATATGGTCTTTCACTGAATGGTTTGAAGAAAATTTTAAAAAATAGAACTTATCTAGGAGAAATAAAATTTGACGGGCAAACATTTAAGGGAGATCATAAGGCTTTAATTTCTCCAGAAATTTTTTATGCAGTCCAGAGAAAATTGAATAATAGGAAAATTAAAATAAATATTAGTTGAGAGACCTATACATTCCCTCCTGAATTTTAGAGAAATTAGTTGGAGATACATTTCTCGGATCTGCACCCACATGGCTTGCAATACTTTGAAGAAGATTTAGATATTGGGGAGTGATATCAAATCTTTCTACTTCGGGAGAGTAAACTACTCTTCCTTGGATATTTTTACCATCCTCCTTAAATCTAATTGTATTCATAGCTACATTATCAATTGTTGGAATTTCCTTAAAATCTACGGTTCTAGCGATGCCTTTGGTTATAAGTTTTCTGAATGAGGGATTCCTATCGTATCCTTGTTCACTAAATCCTACTATTTTATAGTCTATATTCTTTCTTAATCTTTTTAAATGATAATCATAAGCTTCAACTTCATTTGTAAATTCCCTTGATTTTTCTTTTGCTAAGTTATTTATAGAATTTAGGAATTGTCTATATCCTACTACCGATGAAGAACCTGATAGGACCTCGTCTAAGCAAATGATTTTTGTTTTACTAGATATATTTTTTTCCTTATAAAAATTTTTATACCATCTTTCCATTAGTTCAGTTCTATTCCTAAATCTGCTAGAATTTGGAAGATACTCCACGTCATTTAGCGGAAATTTTCTATCAACTATATATAACATATCAACTAGTGGAACTGCTCCAGCTACGGGCGCAAATATATAATCCGGAGAAATCATACGAATTAGCGAAGATGCTTTCTTTAATTTTTTTGTAAATTTATACATATCCTCAGGTAATTCTTTTCTTAATTCAGGTTCCATAGATAAATTAGAAGAGGACACTATTTAAACCTTTCTATTTGTTACTCTTAATCAGGAACAACAAAATGATTAAGAAATTAGATTAATATTAATTTTTTTAATACCTTTAGACTCGGTTATTATTTTTTCCAAGGCATTAAATGGAATTTCTCCAATCACTTCTAGATTATTTTCTCTTACATTTAATTTAACTTGTCCAGGTATATTCTTTCCTCTAAGATAGCCACTTAATCGATGTTTTAATCCATAGCTTGCATTAGGGCTTCTAGATTCAAAGTTTATCATATAATTTTGCAGCCCTGCCATTTTGTCTTCTGCACAACGCAAAGCAGAGAGTTCTCTTCGAGCAAGGTAGTCATAAAATTGTAATTGTTTTTGTTCAGGATTTAAGAAAGGAGATAATTTTTCACTAGTCTCAGATCCTGACTCTTTAAATCCTTCAATTGCTCCAAATAGATAGTCTTGGAAAAGGATGGATTCTCCTTGAGGAATGGTGATTGGTAAAAATTCTAACTTTTTTAATCCGACATTCATTATAATATTTGCAGTTCTTTTATTTCCATTAGTAAAGGGTTGAATTCTTATTAGGTGAAAATATTTTAATATAGATTCTTCTAATGGGTGAAATTCTCCTACCTCGATAGATTGGGATAATCTATCTAATTGTGTTTCTATCCTAAATCTATCAATAGGAGCATAATGAATATTTGAAAATCTTGCTCCTCCTTCCCTAAATTTTGCATAGTTTCCTTGAGGACTTTTTAGGATTGGTTCTACTCTTCCGGCTATTTCTTTTAGAGTTTGATAATTTAAGTTGCTTCCTAAATTTTTATCTGCATAATTCCAGGCTTTTTTAAAATTTTCAATAACTTCTATTTTTCTTTCTTCATTATCCCTGTCTTGTATAGGGGCATTTTCCATTACCTGTTCCTCCATTGTTTTGAATACTTCTCCAATCATATTAGGAACTTTAGATTTATCAAGTCTATTTTTTGCATCTTCTATTTTATCTAATAAATTTTGATTTAGAATTTTCATAAAGGTATAAATGAATAAATATTTTTAAGTCTTTCTATTCGTCATTTTTAAATAGGAACACTTAATTATCGATACGAAGTTTGTCGTTTTGCTCTCGCCTTAGAATCTCCGGGTTTGTAGGCCTCTCTTCTTCGTGTATCTGCTACAAGTAAGTTCCTATCGTAGACTAGATAAGATTTTCGGAGATCTTCATTTTTTGTAAATGCTACAATTGCTCTTGCAATTGCTAATCTTGCGGCTTCTATTTGTGAGGAGATTCCTCCTCCTTTTACATTTACTGAAATATCGTAATTTGCCTTTCCAAGAAGATTTTCTGCTATCCTCAAAGGTTCTTGGATTTGTAATTGTTGAATTTTAGAAAAAGAAGATAAGTTTCTTTGATTTATTTTAATCGTCCCAGTTCCTTCTTTTATTGTTGCCTTTCCTACGGCTGTTTTTCTCTTACTGGAAATTACTAGATTTTTTGGAACCATATTAATTTAGATACCTCCGAAAGTTTCATATATTTTTGAGGAAGCCTTGCATCCAATTTAGTGAATTCTATTTTTGATGAATCAAATTCATTTTTGCCATAACATTTTATTTTCTTATAGGCATCTCTTCCTCTTTGCTTATCCCAAGGTAACATTCCCCTAATTAATCTTTTTAATAATCTAGGAGCAGGTCTTGGAATTTTCGGTCCCTTGAGACTATTCCCTCCTTTATTTCTTAAATTTGTAATTCTCTCTAAAACATCTTTTTTATTTCCAGAAATTATTGCATCCTCACAATTCAAAATGTAAACTTCATCTCCTGTTAAAACTTTTCTTGCTGTAAAAGTTCCTATTCTTCCTAAAGGCAAATTTGTTGCATCTATATATATTTTCATTTTATTAATCTTAAATTATTTAATTCTGGATTCTTTTTAATCTCTTCTAAAATTTCTACGAAATCTGTTTTAGAGTCTTTCATTTTTTCTTTTGCTTTTTCAGAGGCATTCCAAGAGACAACTTTTATTTTTTTTGTTAAAATTCCCGAACTTAAAATTTTTCCTGGAATAAAAATTGCATCATTTTCTTTTACAAGTTTATCTATCTGATCAAGGTTTAACTCTATTTGTTTTTTTACAGGTAGTGCAAGATATTTAGCAAATCCAGGATTTTTCTTTTTGATAATTGTTATTGCTTCAGCTAATTCTTTGTTAGTCTTTCTAGAAGATCTCTTCTCAATTTTCGTTTTGGATGTTTTTCTTTCCATTTTTTTAATGCGATAGAAGTCTATTAAGACCTACTCAACGCGTGAGCTCGCAGGTGATTGGAGTTGCCAAACTTTGTTTAAAAAGCTTTTGATTATTCCTTATATTCGGTATCTACTCGAATTTTACAGGGAAGTCTAGGTTTAACTGCCTTTATAAGCTCTCTTACTTTTTCTTCATTCTTTTTTCCGTTTACTCCGATAATAAATAAAATACTTTCTGCTTTTATCAATGCGGATCTATTTAATGCCTTTCCAAATGAACGGGCCATACCACTACTCATTCTATCTGCTCCTGCTCCTGTCAACATTCTGTTTTCTCTAACGATGTGATGAGGATAGGGTCTAATTTCAAGATAAAATTCTTTTCCTATATCTTCAGTTAAAAATCTGTTGAGATACTGCCTAGTTGCTTCAAGAGCACCATCTCTTAGCTGTATGGATTCTTTGGCCCTTATAGTCAAAATTGTTTTGTATCTTTCGTCCCTGTATCCTTTTAAGTCCCCCATTCTGAATTTTGTTAATTTCATATGTGGAACAGTTCTAACATAGGAGAGTTTTTGTTTTTTACTTTTTCTTGTATATGGGACTGCAGTTATCTTGGAATAACAGCTTGCTTTTCTTACCGCCATTATTTCTTCTCCTCTAAAATTTTAACTTCAGTTCCGATAGATTGTCCAGGAAGTCCGGTTTCAAAAATAGCTCTTAAGATTCCATTTCTCCCGTGAGTTGAGGCAATTTTCCCAGAAATAATTTTATTAGCTGGGGAGGTCCACTCCACCTTTTTTTCTATAAATTTTTCAGCTTTTTCTTTAGAATCTATTCCTTCTATTTCTATGAGCATATGTTTCTCGTGAATTGTTCTCTTTCCTCGTCTGAATTGCATAATTTTTGCTTTTACCATGTGATTAGGTTGAGAAATTGGTTTATAAAGTTTTTGATAAGGAATTTTAAATCTAACTTAGTATTTTAAGTTAAAATTTTTAAATTCCTTTTTTAGAATTTCTATATCTTTATAACTTATTGAAACTGGTTTATTTTTATGTTCTTCAAGTGCCTTGTTTAATTCCTCAATATTAGATTCTTTTAGAGAGTTTTCTGAGACTTTTTTCACAATTCCCTCTTCAATGATAAAAGTTTCCTTTAGGAAGAAAAGCTCCGCTTTTCTCTTCCCATTATCTATTAAAAATCTAGATTTATTTAAGGAATTTAGGTCACATCTTTGATTATACTCGATTAGAGTATCAACAATTTCCTGTCCTAGTTTTCTTGCCTGATCTACATGATTTATCTCCTTTCCAGTCATTATATCTACTTTCTTTTTTCCCTTAGGATCTTTTTTAGTTTTTGGGTTTTTCTTTTCTTCTAAAATCCCCTTCTTAGTTTTAGCAATAAACTCTAAATTTTCCAAGAATTTTTTAGGGAATTTTCCAGTTTTTACCATTTGTTTTTCAAACTCTTTCAAAATTTCTTTTTCCTCTTTTTTATCAATGAGAGCTCCTACCATTCCGAAGGTTTCTTCATAAACACTTTTTATTAGATTTTCTTGAACTCTTACTTCAATTTGTTTTCTTAAATCCTTTAATCTCTTGATATAATCTAAGGATTTTTTATAAATGATATCTAGATCGGTTCCAGAGATTTTTTTTATTTTCCCATGTTCATATCCCTTGAAATATTTTATAACGACTTCGTGAAGGATGTCAGCATATTTTTGTTCTATTAATTTTTCTTTAGTTACAAAAGTTTCTTTAAATAACTCTACAGTTTCTTTGTGTGTCGGTGGAGCAAGTCCATAGAGCATCAAAACTCCTTGTGTCGGAGTTAGTACCCCCCAATAAATATCTATCATTAAGATATCTAAAAGTCTTCTATCTACACTTTCTGCAAGTCTATCTCCGGAAGACATGAATATATCTAGAGCTTCAGGACTAGGCTTTATTTTACCCATTCTTAGAAGTTGTTTCCAAGGTAAGAAAGCTCCCCTATCATAAAGAGGAATACCATCTCTAATGAATGTAAACATTACAGGTTGAGCGTCTTTTACAGCTTCCCAAAATTCAGTTAAAAGATAGGTTTGAACATTAAGAATATTTTTTACTCCTGCAAGTGCAGTTGCTTCTTGGATGTATTGAAAAATTATTGCTCTAAGTTTCTCTTTTAATTCTAATCTAGGCATTCGTTTTACATCGGTATCATCAATAACTACAAAAATATCTACATCGGAAGTAGGTTTTGCCTCTCCTCTAGCCAAAGAACCAGCGAAGACATAACTTGTTACATATTTTTCAAATTTTTTTAGAACAAGGGATTTATGTATTTGAGCAACTCTTATTCCTCCTAAAATTCCCTTATCTAAAATCGGATAAGACATTGCAAGAGCTTCGGCAACTTCAAACTTTGAATCTAGGCAGAGATTCCACATATCAACAGGAGTCATTAAATGAACCCAAATATTAGAATCTATGGACTTGGCAATTTTAATTAATTCTAGTTTTATTTTTTGAATTTCTTTAAATTTATCTTCAGGAATAATTGTTAAAACATGAATTAATTCTTTTTTAGAATCTTCTTCAGAAATTTCATATTCTTCTTCAATTTTTTTATTAGCTTGTTGAGGAATTAGGCCTATAGCTTCAATAAATTTAAATTTTGTTATAGATTCTTTTTTAAATTTTTCAAGATTATTTTTCATTTCATCCATTTTTTTTTGCATATCACTTTCTAGAGGATTTTGAATAGGAAGATCTCCCAGCTTAGATTTAGGAATATAACTATCAGAAATATTTTGTTCAACAGATTCTTCTCTTTTTTTATTTTTCCGAGAACTTTTTTCAACCATAATTCTTTTAACTTTATAGAGTTTATAAAGTTTCTCTAGGATTAAAGTGGAAGTCGAAGCTTCAGATTTATAAAATCGAAAGGACAGAAAATTTCTTATTTTCTGTATCTAAAGAAAAGGAGTTTAAATAATCAATTTTTGTTCCTCAAAAATTCTATCTTAGTTTCTTTTGGTTAGGAGGAGCTTTTCTTTTCTAAAGAAAAGGAGTTCGTTTGGAGACAATGATTGATAAGCGAAGCGAAGAAATCCTAACTAAATTTTTCTTTATTAGGAGGAACTTTCTTTTTTCTAAAAAGAAAGGAGTTCTTCGGAAGGACAGAAAATTTCTTATTTTCTGTATCTGAGCTCTATCTCTTAGAGCGAGGGGTGAGACTCCAACAGCCTCGAGTGGGAGTCGAACCCACGACCTATTGCTTACGAAGCAATTACTCTACCAACTGAGCTATCGAGGCTTAGAATAAATTCTTTTGAGGAATTTCTTTTTTAACAATTTCTATATCTTCTTCCCAGAGAGATTTTAATCTTTGATTATAAATTATTGCAGCAGGATGAAAAAGAGGAATTAATTTTATCTCTTCTCCTTGAAAATTTAGTTCCTTTATTTTTCCGTGGAGGGAAGTAATTCCAGGTTGTTTTTCCATAATCTCTACTTCTCCATTCGATAGAAAAAACTTTGTTGCATAGTTCCCAAGAGAACAAATTATGGAAGGTTTCATTTCTTTAATTTGCTTGACTAACCAAGGAGTGTGCATTTTTATTTCTTCAATAGAAGGATCTCTATTTTCTGGAGGACGACATTTCAGGATATTTGCAATATAGATATCTTCCAAAGAAAGTCCTACACTTTCTAAAAGTTTATCTAGGTTTTTTCCTGCTGCTCCACAAAAAGGAATTCCTTGTTCATCCTCATTTTTTCCAGGAGCTTCACCAACAAAAAGAATTCTTGCATTTATATTTCCTTTTCCTACCACGATATTTTTACAATTCTTACAAATTTCAGTTTGTTTAACTAATTCAGCTTCAGGAAAATTAAATTCCAGCTCATTTAATGCCATGAGATAATAATGGTTAAACTATTTAAATAACTTTTTACAATAAATTTTATGCTCCTATAGTTCAGCTGGATAGAATACAGGGTTGCGGTCTCTGTGACCGAGGTTCAAGTCCTCGTAGGGGCATTAATTCTTACCTCCCTTTACTTTCCCCCAATTATCCTCTAAAAAAGAAAACTCATAATTTTGAAGATTAATATTTCCAAGAATAGAAAGATTATCAAAAAGTTCTTTAGGAAGAGTTCTATTTTCGTTAAAATAACTCTTCAATGTTGAATATGGAATGTCAAACCCTCTTTCAATTAGATTTCTCAGCGAGGGGCAATTTGCATTTTCTAGAACTTCCTTAAAGAATCTTCTTTGTTGTCCTTTGTGAAATTTAACTCTCATAATTTTAAATATATTTCAGAGTTTATAAATTTCACTGCGCAACCATACCATGCAAAACTTTATAAAGGAAAAATTTGATTTAATTGAAACTAAAGTTTTCCTAGTTTAGACGACGTGTCAAGAAAACTTAAGGTTGTCTACGCAGAACGCAGTGGGCTAACTTAAGGGAAAAGTGACGTGTTAGGAAAACCGTAGGTTGTCATACACAATGAAAGTTCCAAAGAAAACAAAACGATATTGTCCTTATTGTGACAAAGTAACTGAACAGAAGATAAAACAAGTTAGCACCGGAGGAAAGAAAGGTGCACTTACTCGAGGAACTAAGATTAGGGCTAAACTTAGAGGTAAAAATAGGGGGATGGGAAATTTAGGAAGATATAGTAAAAAACCGGTTACAAAATTTAAGATGAAAACAAAGACTACTAAAAAAGCGGCATTTTTATATACATGTTCTGTTTGTAATAAATCTAAACCTAAATCAAAAGGAATCCGAACAGGAAAATTGGTAATGGAATAAAATGGCAATAAAGGAAAAACCTACAAGAAAAGCAACAG
>Ga0265293_10004011_pt1 | contig 26532 bp, 29 predicted proteins | sample Munlanlewell138R_FD_192505 | JGI IMG/M metagenome (GOLD analysis project Ga0265293, IMG submission 192505) | Leachate microbial communities from a municipal landfill in Southern Ontario, Canada - Leachate well 138R | ecosystem: Engineered > Solid waste > Landfill > Unclassified | place: Canada...
TTGAAAAGACCGGAAGTAAGACCGGGACGGTAGGGCAGTGGGGCAAGCGGGTAATGGGGCTGGGGCGGGGCCGGGTTGAATTGGTGGGGGTAGGACGATGGGGCGGGGGTTAAACGGATGCGGGGGGGTGGGACAGATAGGCGGTGAGCAGGGAGATCGAGCGGGCGGCGGCCTGGTGCACAAATTGTTGGTAGTCACTGGCGGCGCCGGCGTCGGCGGTGTCGGAGATGACCCGCACCACGGCGCAGGGGACGCTGTTGCTGTAACACACCTGTGCCACGGCGCCGCCCTCCATCTCACAGGCAAGGGCGTCAAAGTGGGTCAGGATGTGCTGCCTTTGCCGGTCGGTATGAACAAAGCTGTCGCCGGTGGCAATGGTGCCGACCTGTACCGGCAGTCCCAGCTGCCGGGCGGCTGCCGACAGGGCATCGAGCAGTGCGGGGTCGACCGGCAGGCGCACCAATCCCAGCCCCGACAGGTAGCCCATGGGGTCGCCTAAAGCCGTGGTGTCCATGTCGTGCTGTACCAGCGCGTCGGCCAGCACCACGTCCCCCGTGCGCAGACGGGGGGAAAGGCCGCCCGCCACCCCGGTGTTGAGGATGCGGGTGACGCCATAGACGGAAATCATCACCTGGGCGCACATGGCCGCGCTGACCTTGCCCACGCCCGAAACCGCCACGACCACAGCTTGCCCTGCCAACTGTCCGGCGGTGAAGTCCATGCGGGCGACTGTCCGGGTGCGGGGATGTTCCAGCCGGCGGATGATTTCCGCGACCTCGACAGCCATGGCTCCGATAATGCCGGTCATAGGACTCTCCTTTTCTGAGTGGGATAGGGCAAGTTCATGTGGCTGATGGGGAGGCGTCGAGCTCCGGCGCCTCTGTGGGATAGGCAAGGTCCATGCCGCGGGCAAGCAGGGCCGGCAGGTAGGCGCGGCACTCTGCCACCGCGGCGGCCGTGTCAAGGTTTTGGTAGTTGCCGCATGCCGTCCGCTCGGCGCCGAATACCCGCCCCTGATGGGACACCACCTGCTCCAAGGTCTCGAGCACCAAACGATACGCCGCCTCCTGCGGTACGTCCCGAAGCAGCAAATAAAATCCCGTCCGGCAGCCCATGGGACCAAAATAGAGTACCTGCCCGCCCAGCGCGGAGTTGCGGACATAGGTGGCAAAAAGATGCTCGACCGAATGCATGGTCAGGTTGTCCATATAGTCGCCCGCATTCGGACGGCGGGTGCGCAGGTCATAGGTGGTAATGTCCCCGTCAATGCGCGAGACATACATGCCCGGGACGATATAGTCATGGTTGACCTCAAAGCTGGCGATTTGTTTCATGAGAGGGCCTCCTTTCGGATGCAAATACGGTTTTGTGGCGGGGCAAAGCGAGTGCAAAGAAAGGGCGCGGGGATGTATGCGCCGGGGCGCGGCGGGAACAATAGGGGTATCAACACAAGGGGGAGTTGCGAATGAGCCTTTTGGGAAAATACGATTTCTTTGCCGACGAGCCGGACCCGCCGTATGACCTGTTGCATCTGATGCGGCAGGAGCGGCTGTCCCGCCCCTGGGGTATCTGCCACACCGATCTGTTTGACGGGACGTTGGGGGACGAGGAGACGCTGCATTTGTATGCCCGCGACGAGCTGCCCTCCGAGGAAACCTGGGCGTACCTGCAACAGGTGCGGCGGCAGCGGCAGTCGGAGCACAAGGCCGACCACTGAGGGGTTGACTGCCTTTTTCGGCGGTTTGCCCCGGTTCGGGCAAGCGAATGTCAGGCAGTCGGGAGTTGGCTGTGGCGGCGGTTGTACCACTTTTGCAGGTAGTACATCGCCGTCATGCCGACCAGCCCTATCACCAGGACGGACAACACATACAGGGGGTTGAACGTGAACCACGAGCCGATGGTCAGCGGCTCGGAGAGGCGGTAAAACATCTCAAAGGGGACGCCGTCCGAATCGTATATGTAGAAGTAGTTGATGCCGGTGCCTACATAGTCGTTGAAATACGTATTGAACACAATGGCCGCCAGCGCCAGCACCGAAGCCAGCTTGAAGGCGCGGAAAAACGCTTTTTGATTAATGAAGACCACGCGGAATAGCACGGCGTACATGGCGCCGAACACGATGAAAAAGTGACCCCAAATATAGGCCTGGGGGCGGATGGCAGCCACCGTGCTGTAACCCGCCAGAGCGTCGGCCACAATCAGGGAGGCAAATGCCGGTATCACGTTGAGACACCAGGCGAGGGCCGCCGCTGTCTTGTTGCGGAAAACCAGCGCGACAAAGACGGCAATGTTGCCGAAGTGGCAGACCTGCAGGGGTATCGCTTCCGGATGAAAGCCGCCTCTGACCAAAATGTCAATATTTCTGGTGAGCAGCACCAGCAGCGAGAGGGCGCCGATCACGACGCCCACCCGGTAACGGGTTTTGTCGGAGGATTTGCGCAGCGCGGCCCACGTAATCAAGAGGGCAATGAAGGGGGAAACAATGTACAGATAATGATACCAGCTCCACATTTCGAATCTCATGGGGGTTCTCCTTCGGTGTTTGAATGGTTTTGCAAGCGCTCCGCAGTGCCTGCTTGGGGGTGAAAAGCGGGGGGTTTTACCTATATCGGCCCGGCAAGGCCGGGTTGACAGCCGTGTATTCCGGCGCAGGAGCTTTGAGGGGCTCGGGGGCCGGTGGGGGGGAGCGTCGGCGGGCGGGGGGTCATACAGTCGGTAGAGCCTGCTTCTGCCGTCACGCTCACCGGTGGGGGCAAGCAGTCCCAGCCCTTCCAGGGTTTTGAGCAGTGAGTACAGGGGTTTGCCGGAAATGCCGACGGCCTTCCCATACTGAGAGGCGGTAAAGGCAGCGGGCAATGTAGGGGGCAGAAACACCCGGTAGTCGGCCGTCTCTTGCAGGCGTACCCGTCCGAGTAGGGAGCGGGGGATGGTTTCGTGGCGCAGGTAGCCCCGCCCGGACGTGTTTTTTTGGCGGTACTCCTCATTTTCGAGCAGCCACACCTCGATGGCAAAGCGGGGGTGGCCGATATAATCGCGCACGAAATAGAGCTGCTCCGCAAAGGTAAACAGGGTCTGGCGGACGGGGGAGCGGCGGCGGGGGCCAATCTGCCCGCTCCGGGGGTCGAGCAGGCGCAACCATTTGACAAATGACAGCGGGCAGAGCAGCGTGAGGGGGTAGGGGGTGTGTTGCAGGCACCAGCCGATCTTTTGGGAAAGGGGGGAAAGGGAGCCTGTCTGCACCTCGTACAGTCGCCCGTCCTGGGTCAGTACATCGGCGATGTAGCGGCTGCCCGCTTTGCGGGCGGCGGGATCCGGGGTTTCCGCCACGCCGGGCAGCGTCAGGAGCCTGACCTCGTGGCGGTCGGTATCCGCACAGAGGAAGCGCTTGAGCAGGTTGTGCAGGGTCTTTTCGCGCAGCGTGCCGATACCCGACAAGGCCGGGTCGCCGAGGCGGTCCAGGTAGGCCTGTTGGCACAAAATTTCGAAGTGGCGTTTGTCCATGTCGTCCACCGCCCAAGGGGCGGTCGTGGTCTCACCGGTTGGCATGCCTTCTCCTCTCTCAATTGGAATGGGGGCAGGCTCTGCATGGGAAAGCGGCGCGCAGGGGGTGGAAGTAGGGGTTGAGCGGCGAAAAGGCGGGGGTTGGGCGCAAAAATGCCACCTCAGGCGGCGGTTGGCCCGCAGGAGGTCCTCTCGTCTTGATTTGTGACACACCCATTATAGCAACAGCCTGTAGAAAATGCAATGGGGTTGTGACAATCTCAAAGAAAAAATGATGGGAGGCCGGTGGAAAAACAGGCCTTGCCGTGGATGGGCGGCTCCTGCCGGCATCCGCACGGTCAGATGGGTACGGGGAACAGGAGTGTAAATAGTTCTCAACATTTTGGTCAAATTTGCGGATGTGTTCAAAAAACGGCAATCGACGCAAAGTGTATGTTGACAAGTCAACATGGGTGTGGTATGATGGGCAAGGTCACGCAAAGTTTATCGGTAAACTTTTGGAGGGCCTGGCATGGAATCGGAACGATATGTGCGCTTTACCGTCCTGGTGGCGGGGCTTTTCAAGCATTTGCAAAAGCTGAAAAATGACAATGCGACGTCCTTCGGACTCAAGAATGTGCATATTTTGTGGGTGTACCTGCTGTACAATCACCCGCAAGGGCTGTCCGCGAATGAGATTGCCGAAAAGGGAGACGTCGACAAGTCGCTTGTGTCCCGTGAAATAGCCGAGCTGGAGCGCAAGGGGCTGATTGTCTGCCAGTCGCCCGAGGGGGCTTTTGCCCAAAAAAGGCGGTACGGTGAAAAGTTCTGCCTGACTGCGGCGGGGCGCGCCGTGGCGGAGCGGGTCCGGCAGAAAGCCCTGTGGGTGCAGCAATTAGCCGACACCGGCATTTCCTCTGAGAAATTAGCGGTGTTTTATGAAACGCTGGAGCAGCTGTCCCTCAATTTTAAAAAAATAGCGAACAGCCGGGAGAGCGAGCTTTTGGTGGATTGATTGGGCGGCGCATTAAAAATGAGATGCGCGAGGCGGAAAGCTCCCTTTTGAAGGGATCCTGCAAGCAGGATGCACAAGGTGAAAACTTCCCTTTTGGTGGTTTCCATCAGGCAGACAAGATGCGCAAGGCGGAAAGCTCCCTTTTGAAGGGATCCTGCAAGCAGGATGCACAAAGTGAAAACTTCCCTTTTGGTGGTTTTCATCAGGCAGACAAGATGCACAAGGCGGAAAGCTCCCTTTTGGGGGGATCCTGCAAGCAGGATGCACAAGGTGAAAACTTCCCTTTTGGTGGTTTCCATCAGGCAGACAAAATGCGCAAGGCGGAAAGCTCCCTTTTGGAGGGATCCTGCAAGCAGGATGCACAAGGCGAAAACTTCCCTTTTGGTGGTTTTCATCAGGCAGACAAGATGCGCGAGGCGGAAAGCTCCCTTTTGGAGGGATCCTGCAAGCAGGATGCACAAGGTGAAAACTTCACTTTTGGTGGTTTTCATCAGGCAGACAGGATGCGCGAGGCGGAAAGCTCCCTTTTGGAGGGATCCTGCAAGCAGGATGCACAAGGTGAAAACTTCACTTTTGGGGATTTTCATCAATCAGGCAGGATGCGCGAGACGAAAACTGCCCTTTTGGGGGGATCCTGCAAGCAGGATGCACAAGGTGAAAACTTCCATTTTGGTGGTTTCCATCAGGCAGACAAGATGCGCAAGGCGGAAAGCTCCCTTTTGAAGGGATCCTGCAAGCAGGATGCACAAGGCGAAAACTTCACTTTTGGTGGTTTCCATCAGGCAGACAGGATGCGCGAGACGAAAACTGCCCTCTTGGAGGGATCCTGCAAGCAGGATGCACAAAGTGCAAACTTCCCTTTTGGTGGTTTCCATCAGGCAGACAGGATGCGCGAGGCGAAAACTGCCCTCTTGGAGGGATCCTGCAAGCAGGATGCACAAGGCGAAAACTTCACTTTTGGGGATTTTCATCAATCAAGCAGGATGCGCAAAGTGAAAACTTCCCTTTTGGTGGTTTCCATCAGGCAGACAAGATGCGCAAGGCGGAAAGCTCCCTTTTGGAGGGATCCTGCAAGCAGGGTGCACAAGGCGAAAACTTCACTTTTGGTGGTTTTCATCAGGCAGACAAGATGCGCAAGGCGGAAAGCTCCCTTTTGGGGGGATCCTGCAAGCAGGATGCACAAGGCGAAAACTTCCCTTTTGGTGGTTTTCATCAGGCAGACAAGATGAACAAGGCGGAAAGCCCCCTTTTGGGGGGATCCTGCAAGCAGGATGCACAAGGCGAAAGCTTCCCTTTTTGGGGGGTTAATAAAGGAAAACTTCCCTTTTGGGGGTTTTAATAAATCAAACAAGAGACACAAGGAGAACCTACCATGATTTTCAACAAGATTAAAGAGATGCTGGCGGAGAAGCTGGGCTGTGCGCCGGAGAGCATTACCGAGGCGTCTGAATTTTCGGAATTGGGGCTGGATTCGCTGGATTTGGCCGAAATGGCCATGAATGTGGAAGAAGCGCTGGGCGTGTCAATTGAACTCGACGCCTCGATTGATACGGTGGGGGCGCTGGTGGGCAAGATCAAAGCGTTGCAGGCGTAAACGGTCGGACACGATGATCAATTCACCACTCTGTGAACAAATCGGCATCACCTACCCTGTTTTCCAGGGGGGGATGGCCTGGATCGCCGACGCCGGACTGGCGGCGGCCGTCTCCGAAGGGGGCGGGCTGGGCATCATTGCCGCCATGAACGCCGGCGCAGACTACCTGCGCGCACAGATTGCCCTCGCGCGGGAGCTGACAGACAAGCCCTTTGGGGTCAATGTCATGCTGATGAGCCCGCACGCCGCCGAGGTCGCCCGTGTGGTCGCCGAGGAGCGGGTGCCGGTGGTGACGACGGGTGCCGGAAATCCCGCCGCCTTTCTCCCGATGTGGAAAGAGGCGGGGGTCTTCACGGTGCCGGTGGTCGCCTCGGTCGCCATGGCGAAAATGGTGGCACGGGCGGGGGCGGACGCCGTGATTGCCGAGGGGCAGGAGTCGGGCGGGCATATCGGCGAGCTGACCACCCTGGCACTGGTACCCCAGGTGTGTGACGCGGTCGGGGTCCCCGTGCTGGCGGCGGGCGGCATTGCCGACGGCCGCGGGATGGCCGCCGCCCTCATGCTGGGTGCCTGCGGCGTCCAGATGGGGACGCGCTTCCTGCTGGCCAGGGAGTGTTCGGTGCACCAAAACTACAAGGACATGGTGCTGCGTGCCTCCGACATCGCCACCGTGACCACCGGCCGCCGTTTTGGCGGCAGTACCTGTCGCTGTCTGAAAAATGCCTTCAGCCGTGAATTTCTGAAAATCGAATACGCCCCTGACACCACCGCCGAACAGTTGGCCGAGCTGGGGGTAGGGGCGCTACGCAAAGCCGCCGTGGAGGGCGACCGGGACGGCGGCTGCTTTTTGGCCGGGCAGATCGCCGGGATGCTGACGCGGGAGCAAAGCGCCGCGGAGATCCTCTCGGAGCTCGCCCTTGACTGTGAGCGTCGCCTGAAAGGAAGTAGTGTATGGGTCAGATAGCCTTTGTTTTTTCCGGACAAGGGGCCCAGCACGTGGGGATGGGCCGGGAACTGTACGAACAGAGCCCCCGTGTCAAAGCCCTCTTTGACAGGGCGGAGGCCTGCCGGCCGGGCACCCTCGCCCAAATGTTTGACGGGCAGGAGGAGACCCTGCGGGCAACCGAGAACGCCCAGCCCTGTCTGTACCTCGCCGACCTGGCCCCTGCCATCGTGCTGCAGGAGCTGGGGGTGGAGCCCCACGCCGTCGCCGGCTTCTCGCTGGGAGAGCTGCCCGCGCTCGCTTTTGCGGGGGCGTACAGCAGCGCCGACGGCTTTGCGCTGGCCTGCCGGCGCGGGGAGCTGATGGGTCGGGAGACACATAAGCATCACACCGCCATGGCGGCGGTGATGAAGCTGACAAATGAGCAGGTGGAGCAGGCGTGCCGGGCATTTGAGCATGTCTGGCCGGTCAACTACAACTGCCCGGGGCAGTTGGTGGTGGCGGGGGATGCCGCCGAGCTGGCGGCTTTCATCCAAGCCGTGACAGAGCTGGGCGGGCGCTGTATCCCGCTCAAAGTGGCGGGCGCCTTTCACTCCCCCTACATGGACCCTGCCGCCGACGCCTTTCGCGCGGTGCTGAAAAGTTTCCCCCTGACCGAACCCCGCCTGCCGGTCTACTCCGACTATACCGCCCGCCCCTACGAGCCCGCACTCATGCGTGAGTGGCTGGGGCACCAGCTGAACCACCCGGTGCGGTGGGAGGAGCTGGTGCGGAATCTGGCGGCGGCCGGTGTGGACACCTTTGTGGAGACCGGGGTGGGGACGGTGCTGCAAAAGCTGATCGGTAAAATCCTGCCCGAGTGCCGCTGCTATGCCGCCGAAAGCATGGACGAGTGCCGGGCGGTGGCGGAGGTGCTGTGCCATGCATAAGGGAAAGGTCGTGGTCGTGACCGGTGGGTCGCGCGGCATTGGCCGCGCCATCGCCCGCACCTTTGCCGAGGCGGGGGCGGACGTCGCCCTGCTGTACGCGGGCAATACCGCCGCCGCCGGGGAGGCGCTGGCGGAGGTGCTGGCCTTTGGCCATCGCGCGTGCGCCTACCGCTGTGACGTGTCGGACGGGGGGGCGGTGGCGCAAACCTTCACGCAGATCCTCGCCGACTTTGGCCGGGTGGACGTGCTGGTGAACAACGCCGGCATCACCCGGGACAAGCTCGCCCTGATGATGAAGGAGGAGGACTTTGCCCGGGTGCTGGACACCAACCTGACCGGTGCGTTTCTGTGCGTCAGGGCCGTCCTGCCGGGCATGGTGAAACAGCGCGCCGGCAAAATCATCAACATCAGCTCGGTCGCGGGGCTGGTGGGCAACCCGGGGCAGGTCAACTATGCCGCCGCCAAGGCGGGGCTGGTGGGCATGAGCAAGTCGCTGGCGCGGGAGCTGGCCCCCCGCGGGATCACCTGCAATGTGGTAGCCCCCGGCTTTGTGGAAACCGAGATGACCGCCGCCCTGCCGCACAAAGAGGCACTGACCGATCGCATCCCGCTCGGGCGGTTTGCGCAGCCGGCGGACATTGCGGCGGTGGTGTCATTCTTAGCGTCGGCGGGTGCCGACTATATCACGGGCGAGGTCATCCGCGTGGATGGCGGCCTGGCTATGTAAAAGGAGAGAGTCATGAGACGTGTGGTGGTCACAGGCATCGGCGCGGTGACGCCGATCGGAAACAACACAAAAGACTACTGGGAGGCTCTGCAGGCGGGGGTGAATGGGATTGCCCCCATCAGCCGTTTTGATACCTCCGAGTTCAAAAGTACGCTGGCGGCGGAGGTCAAGGGCTTTGACGCCTCCCGGTACTTCGATAAAATCACCGAGAAGAAAACCGACCTGTATGTGCAGTACGCCATCGCCGCCGCCCAGGAGGCGGTCACCGACAGCGACATACAGGGGCGGGTGGACAGTGAGCGGTTCGGGGTCTATGTCGGCTCGGGCGTGGGGGGCATCCTGACCCTGTGCCAGGAGGAGGAGGCCTACCTGTCGGGCGGGCCCAAGAAGGTCAGCCCCCACTTTGTCCCCAAAATGATTATCAATATGGCGGCGGGGCAGGTCGCCATCCGTTTCGGGGCGCACGGCAGCGCCCTGTGCCTCTCGACCGCCTGCGCCACCGGTGCCAGCGCGATCGGGGAGGCCTACCGCGCCGTCAAGGACGGCTACTTAGACGCGGTGATCTGCGGCGGGACCGAGGCGTCGATCAATGAGCTGTGTGTCGCCGGGTTTATCAACTGCATGGCCCTCTCGCAAGCCTCCGACCCGAACGCCGCTTCCCTGCCCTTTGACCGCCGCCGCGGGGGGTTTGTGCTGGGGGAGGGTGCCGCCATGCTGGTGCTGGAAAGCCATGAGGCGGCGCTGGCCCGCGGGGCGCACATCTACGCGGAGATCTGCGGGTACGGCACCACCTGTGACGCCCACCATGTCACCGCGCCCGACCCCGCCGCCGAGCAGACGGCGCGCGTCATCGCGCTCGCCCTGCAGGGGGTGCCCTACCGTGCCGAGCAGCTGTATATCAACGCCCACGGCACCGGTACCAAGCTCAATGACAAAGTGGAGACCATGGCGTTCAAAAAGTTCTTTGGGGCGGATGCCTCCAAGCTCGCCATCAGCTCCACCAAGTCCATGACCGGTCATATGCTGGGCGCGGCGGGCGCCGCCGAGGTCATCGCCTGCCTGATGGCGCTGGAGACCGGAGTCGTCCCGCCCACCATCAACCTGCACGAGCCGGACGAGGAGCTGGACCTGCACTACACCCCCCTGCGCGCCGAACGGCGGTCGGTGTCGCTCGCCCTGTCCACCTCGCTGGGCTTTGGCGGGCACAATGCCTGCCTGGCCCTGCGCAAATGGGAGGCCGAATGACCCGCCCCGAGATCATGACGCTGCTGCCCCACCGGGGCCGGATGCTGCTGCTCGACGGGGCAGAGTGCCGGGAGGGGACGGCGTTTGGACGAAAGCTGATCCGTGAGGATGAGTTTTTCCTTGACGGCCACTTTCCGGGCCACCCCATTGTCCCCGGGGTCATCCTGTGCGAAATCCTCGCCCAATCCGCCTGCGTGCTGCTGTCGGGGATCGAGGCACGCCGTGCCACGACCCTCCTGACCGGACTGGACAAGGTGCGATTCAAGGGGCAGGTCAAGCCGGGCGACCTATTTGAAACCGAGTGCCGGATTGTCGGGCAAAAAGGGGTGTTTTACTTTGCCGAGGGGGCGGGGTATGTGGACGGGAAACGCTGCGTGCAGGCGTCCTTTTCCTTTGCGGTGATTGAAAACAAGGAGGCATAAAACATGTTTGGGTTAAGATACCGGAGGACGCTGCGGCTCGGAGAGCCGCGCGGAGTCCGCCCCCCCGAAACGCTGCCCTGCCCCGCCTGCAAGACGGCGGCGGCGCATGAGGCGGCACTGTCGAGCGGCTTTGTCTGCCCCGCCTGCGGGCAGTACCTGCGGGTGCCCCCGCGTGACCGCATTGCCATGATCGGGGACCCGGGCAGCTTTCGGGAGCTGGCGGGAGGGGTGAGCAGTGTGGACTTTCTGCACTTTCCCGACTACCAGAACAAGCTGGACGCCGCGAGGGACGCCACCGGAGAGTGCGCGGCGGTGGTGTGCGGCCGGATGTCCCTCTCGGGGATGCCCGCCGCGGTGTTTGTCATGGACCCGCGCTTCATCATGGCCAGCATGGGCTCGGCGGTGGGGGAGAAGATCACCCGCACCTTCGAGTACGCCACGGCGCACCGGCTGCCGGTCATCGGCTTTACGGCGTCGGGCGGGGCGCGGATGCAGGAGGGGATTCTCTCCCTGATGCAGATGGCCAAGTGCAGCGGTGCGGTCAAAAAGCACAGCGATTCGGGCGGACTGTACATGACGGTGCTGACCGACCCGACCACGGGCGGGGTCACCGCCTCCTTTGCCATGCAGGGGGATATCATCTTAGCCGAGCCGGGCGCCCTGGTGGGCTTTGCGGGGCGGCGCGTGATTGAGCAGACCACCGGCGCCAGGTTGCCCGACGACTTTCAGCGCGCGGAGTTTTTGCAGGCGCACGGTTTTGTGGACCGGGTGGTGGCGAGGGAGTCTCTCAAAGAGACCCTGACGCTGCTGTTGCGGCAACATCGGAGGGGGGTGGGTGCCTGATGAACGCCTATGAAAAGTTAAAGACCGCCCGCGCCGGCGGGCGGCCGATGGGGGCGGACTATGTGCAGGCCCTGTTCACCGACCGCGTCCCGCTGTGCGGGGACCGGCGGTTTGGCGAGGACCCCGCCATTCTGTCGGGGATTGGGTACTTAGGAGACCAAGTGGTCACCTATCTTGCCATTGACAAGGGCAAGGATGTCGAGCAGCGGTTGCAGAAAAACTTTGGCTGTCCCAAGCCCGAGGGCTACCGCAAGGCGCTGCGGCTGATGAAGCAGGCCGAGAAGTTTCACCGCCCGGTGGTGTGTATCGTGGACACGCTGGGCGCCTACCCCGGCGCAGAGGGCGAGGAGAGAGGACAGGGGCACGCCATCGCGGAGAACCTGTGTGAGATGATGGGACTGCGCACGCCCGTGCTGTCGGTGATTGTGGGCGAGGGGGGGAGCGGCGGTGCCCTGGCGCTGGCGGTCGCCGACCGGGTGTATATGCTGGAGCATGCCGTGTACTCGGTCATCACACCCGACGGGTGCGCGAGCATCATCTGGAAAGACGCCGCCCGTGTACAGGACGCCGCCGAGTGCCTGCGCATCACCGCACAGGATATGCTCTACCTTGGGGTGGCCGAACAGGTGTTCCCTGAGGATTTCGAGCACTTTGATGCCCTGTGCGCCCTCATCCGCGAGCGGCTGCTGCAGGACCTGCGGGCGCTGCAAAAGCTGCCGGTGCGGCGGCTGCTGGCACAGCGCTACCGGCGCTTCCGCCGCTACGGCATCTTTGAAGAAAGTCCCTGAGTATCCGGCAAAGCGCGCGCCCACAGACCATATGGTCTGCGGGCGCGCGGTGTTTGTGGGGAAGGCTTAGGGCAAGAGGTGCCGGGGGACCATTTTCAGCTTGTGCTTGCAGACCTGAAAGCCCTCCGCATACCTGGTCTGGGACTGCTTGCCGTACAGCTCCCCCAGCGCGCGGGTGGTGCTGAGCACATCCACGCCGTTGAAGTCCCTTAGCCAATCGATCTGGCTGTGGTGCGCGGAGAGCGCCGCCAGCTTTGACGCCATCTGCTCGGTGATGTCGACAAAATGGGTGCACTCAAAGCCGTTGAGGGTGCTGGGCGTCATATAGTACAGCCCGATGCCGTGGCTGAGGTAGGGGTGCTCGGTCCGATAATGCGGGATGGAGGCACGTAAAAGGGCGGTGAACACCAGGTGGCTGGTCTCGACATGGTCCCGGGCATAGTCGTCAAAGTAGTGGGTGATGACCAGCTCGGGGCGGGTGCGGCGGATCAGGTCCACGCACTGCCGAAGCACTGCCTCGTCATAGCGGTTCACCATCAGGTCGTCCACATCCAAACAGCAGTACTCCGCCCCGATGAGCCGTGCCGCCTCTGCCGCCTCCCCTTTGCGGATGGGGCCGAGTTCCTCGGGTGGGATGACCATGTGCCCCATACAGCCGTTGGTCACGGTCGCCACCGTGACGGTGTCCCCCCGCTGCACGCACTTGGCCAGTGTGCCGAAACAGTTGATCTCCAGATCGTCCGGATGGCTGCCGATCGCCAGTATATTCATTGAAAAATCCTCCCTTGATTTAACTATTAGGACTGCTCATGGTCACGCCCGACCTCGCGGCAGCCGGACCAAAGCTTCTCCCATGCGGTGGGCTCGTCGGGCATGGACCAGAAGTCATGCGCAGGCGGCAGGCCCAACGGCAGGAACGCCTGCGTGCACAGGTAGAGGCTGCCGGTGGAGATATACGACTCCCGCAGTGCCGGCTGGCAGCCGTACAGCCCCGCCCGCAACCAGCCGCCCTCGTCGAACAGGTCGGGGGCGGACAGATGCTTTCCGATCACCTTGGTGAGCGCGCAACGGATCTGCGCGGGGGAGGTATCCTTGACCGGATACCCCTTGAGCGCCGCCTGCGCCAGTGCGTGAAACGCCGCCATGCGGTAGGTGATGGACCGACCATAGGCGGGGTAGCTGCCGTCCGGCGCGATGTGCAGCATCTGCACCCGGGCATAGCGCGAAAGCCGCCGGATCTCGGCCTCCCGGATCTGCTGCCCCTGCCCGCGGAACTGCAGAATCGGCTCGGCGGCAAGGGAAATGTCGTTCATCATCGGGTGGATCACAAAGCTGTTGTAGTAGTCCCAGTGGTAGGGCTTGCCGTCGCCGTAGGTGCCGTCCCCGACATACCAATCCATGTGGCGCGACAGCGCCGCCTCGATGCGGAACGCGTCGCACTCCCCGGTCAGCAGGTAGAGCGCGGTCTCCACCATGGCGCCGAACAGTACCCAGTTGTTGAAACCGGCGGGGCGGGTGTGGCGCACCTCTAACAAGGCGTCGATCAGGTTCTTTTTGACCCGCTCACTTTGTTGGTGGTAGAGCTGGTTCGGGGCGCGCAGGATGGCGTGCGCCAAAAACGCCGCGTCTACAATGGGCTGGTTGGGCTCGAACCCCTTGGCGCGGTCCCACCACAGACACCGGTCGGGGGAGTCGGGGTCGGTGCCCGCGTCAATGGCCGCGCGCGCCAGCTGTCGGTAGGTGCTTTGCAGTGCCTGTTCCTCGCCCGGCGGCAGCTCGACCTCCAGCCAGGGGGCCATGCCCGTCAATGTGCGCCCCAGCGCCTCCAGGTACATCACCTGACTGGGGGTGCCCGAACGCACCACGTGGCCCTGCTCGTCGAGCACTTCCACCAGCGGCATTTCCTGGCGCAGTTGCCGGCGCGACAGCGCGTCCAAGACGGGAAAAGCGATTTTGGTCAGGGCGGAAACCCAATACTCCCTGGTATTCATACAAACTCCTTGCCGTGTTTTTGAAAAGGTGGGTTTGTGCAGTGAAATGACTTGTCATAATTATACTCTACCGGAGGGCGGCAAGTCAAGCGAAACGGGCACATTGCGACAAAAAAACCGGCGGCAGGAAGTCTGCCGCCGGGCGGGGTGGTGCAAAGGTGCGGGGCAACGTTAGGACAGATAAATCTGTTTGAAGCTCTCCAGGCTCTTGTCGGTGCCCAGGGAGGGGCGGTACTCCAGCCCGCAGGCACCCCGATACCCTGCTTTGTCTACCGTCTCGAAGATGACGGCGTAGTTGCTCTCGCCGAACTGCAGCTCGATGCGGCCGGGGTGGCCGGCGCAGTGCAGGTGCGCGATACAGTCCAGATTGTTCAGGATGCTGGGGATGATATTGCCCTCCATGACCTGCTGGTGGTAGATGTCATACACCACCTTGACCAGCGGATGGTCCACCTCGCGGACAATCTCAAATGCCTCCGCAGACCGCCACAGGTAGTAGCCGGGGTGGTCTACCAACGTATTGAGCGGCTCGATCATCAGGGTCACACCGCTCTCCTCGAGCAGAGGGCGCGCCTGTTTCAGCGCCGCCACGATGCTCTCATGCTGGCTCGCGCGCTCCTCCCCGGTGTCGGGGCCCACCTGCGTGATCAGCCGCTTGGCACCGACCAGCTTGGCCGCTTGGCAGCTCTCCCGCAACCCGTCCAGCCAAGCCCCGCGCTTGGCGGGGGCGGTCATATTGAACTCGGTGGTGCACATGCTGAGCAGCTCCACCCCGGTCTCCTCGCAGGCCCGGCGGACCGCCGGCAGATCCAAGTGGCGCCAGGCATAGGTTTCCGCCGCGTCAAAGCCGTAGGCCTTCACCTGGTGGATGGCCTCCACAAAGTCAAGCTTTGGGAAAAAGCAGGGAATGGGAATACAAAATCTCATGCCTTCTCCTCCCCGAAATAGATGACCTCGCCCGTCTCCATCGAGCGGTTGGCGGCAAAGCAAACCTTCAGGGTCTTGAGGGCGTCGTCATAGGGCGAACGGACCAGAGTGGCATTCCCCGTCCTGACCGCGTCAAGGAAGTTGCGGTCCAGGTCATAGCTTTGGTTGTTCCGGGGCTTGATATCCACTGTCTGGTGGCGGCTGGTGAGAATCAGGTTGTTGCGGAGGCGATAATCAATCACGATGTCTTTGAGCGAGATGAGCAGCCCGCAGTTGGGGCGCACCTCGGTCACATAGCAACCGCTTGCCAACGCCGCGGTGATCTGGTTGGGGAAGCGGAACAGGCAGACCGAGTGGTCGTCGGTGTCATACTCGGGGCTGGCGTCCACGCCCGGCGTGACCATGCCGCGGGTAGCGATCGCGTACACCGACAGCGGCTCCCCGAACAGGAAGCGCAACCCGTCCACCAGGTGGATGTTCTGCTCGAGTAGCTGCCCGCCGCAGGTGGACTTCTTCTGCCACCACCACACGCCCGGGATATTGCCGATCCAGGCGCCGTAGACCAGGCCCCCGGTCGGATGCTTCGGCAGCTCTGCCTTCACCGTCTCCATCAGGTCAAGGTAGCGGTCCTGAAAGCCCACGGAGGTAATCAGCTTCTTTGCCTTGATCATGGCGGCGATCTGCTCGGCCTGCGCGAGGTCCAGCGTCATGGGCTTTTCCACCATAAAGGGGATGCCCAGCTCAATCGCCCGCTCCTCTATCCGGTGGTGCGCGGTCGGCTCGACCGCGATGAACAAGGCGTCCAGCGGATGCTCGGCGACGCTGTCAAACAGCTCGGTGTGGTCCTTGTACACCCCGGTAGCGCCGGTCTTTGCCGCCGCCCGCAGCCGTCTGTCCTCCACGGGGTCTGCCACCGCCACAATCTCCACATCCTCCATTTTGAGCAATGCGTCAATGTGCACCTGTTGCCTGCCCCCGCAACCAATCAGTCCCACGCGAAATTTCTTCATGCCCGTACCCTCTCTTGAGTTGAATTTATTGGTTGACTTTTTGTCACTGCTTTGCTATCATTATATTGTAAAGAAATCGGCAAGTCAATCATAAAAAATTGTAGAAAATATAAGGATATTGCCTATGTTTGTCGGTATTGCCAAGGACTCGCCCGGCGAATTCCCCTTTGTCCCGGTGGCGATCGGGGAATCCCCGAGACAAGCCCGTGTGGTCCGCTCCGACGGCTTTGATGTGCACCAGTTTCTCTGGGTGACCCGGGGCGAGGGGCTATTCTCCGCCGCCGGGCAGACCCGGGTGCTCGGGCAGGGACAGGGGCTGTTCACCCGCAAGTTTGTCCCGCACGCCTACCAAAGCAATGGCGGGGAGTTTGACACTATGTGGGTGACCTTTGTCAGCGGGGAGGCGCTGCTGGATTACTACCAGGTGGGGGAGCACCTGTTTTTTGAGGCGTCCGACTTCCTCGCCGACGCCACCCTGCAACTCATGGAGCTTTGCCGACGCACCGATTCCCTGGCGGTGCGCGCCGCGCACGGGTACAGTTGGGCGGCGGAGCTGCTGGACTCGCTCTTTGCCCGCTCGCCCGGCCGCGCGCAACAGGTGACGCTGTTCCTGGAACACCACTGCGACCGCCCGCTCACCCTGGACGAAATTGCCGCCCATGTCGGCACCGACCGCTTCAGCCTGTGCCGCTGGTATGCCAAGGAGACCGGGGAGACCGTGATGAGCTCGCTGCGGCGCATCCGGATGCAAAAGGCGAAAAAACTGCTGCGGTACAGCTCCTATTCGGTCGAGCAGATCGGACGCATGTGCGGGTACGACAGCCCCAGCTACTTCAGCAAGACCTTCCGAGAGCAGACCAAGCGCACCCCCCGGCAATATCGGCAAAGGGGGGCCTCCCGCGCCGCCCGCCCGTAAGCGGACACCAAAAGCCCCGCCCGGCACGTATGCCGGGCGGGGCTTTTCTGAGGGAAATGGCAAGGTGAGGGGCGGTGACATACCATGGTAACAAAGTGACCGCAAAGTCACACCTGTCCGAAAAGGGGGAGCCCCCATGCTGGTGATCAAACCATACCACCGCGACCATGCCGCGGAATATGCGGCGCGCCGGAGCCTGACACGCAACCCGCTGTATGCCGGAGAGGCAGAGCGGGGTGAGGGCGGCGCGAATTTTGTCTCACAATGCCTCTATGCCGGCAGTTGCACCATGAATTTCACCCCGGTGCTGGGCTGGTACTACCTGTCCGAGTCCGCATACACCGACTCGTGGGTCCGTGTGGAGACGCTCTACCGCTTTCTCCTCTGTAACGGGGGGCCCGGCCCCTTTGGACGGCGTGCCGCCATGGAGGAGCTGGCCGTCGGGGATGTGATCTTCTTGGGGCGGAACGGCGAGGGGTACTTTCAGGCGGTGCTGGTGGTGGGGGATGAGGGGGAGGCGCCCCTGGTCGCCACGCACGGGGAGGATGTCTTTTCGGTGCCACTGGACCGGTATCGTTACGACTACGCCGGGCTTGTCAGGATAGAGGGGGTCAGGCAAAGGCTCCCCGCCATGCAGGACTGCTTTCACAGCTTCCTAGAGGGCATTGCCATTATCCCGGAGTAGTCAGTCCAGGTAGAGCTCGTACAGCTCCCAGAGCTCTGCCTCCAGCGAAGCCCGGCGCGCCTCAATTTCGGCCGCCCGTACATAGTCGGCGCCTGTCTGTTCAAACAGCTCCTGCTGCAGCGCTTCCAGTTCTGTCTCGATTTGCACCGCCTTTTCTTTGGCGCGCTCGCGTTTGCGCTGTTCGCTTTTTTTGTCCGCCAAGTCCTTCTTGCGCCGAAGGTACTCGGTCTTGGCGGCGGGGGTCGGTGGCTCCCCGCCCGGTTCGGTCGGGGCGGCGGCGGCACGGTGGCGCAGGTAGGCGGTGAACGCCCCCTCCTCGTTGTCCGTCAGGTAGTCCACGCACCCGCCCGGCGCCGTGCGGTCCAGCTCGATGAGCCGGGTGGCGATACGGTCAATGAAGTAGCGGTCGTGCGAGACCGCCAGAATGGTCCCCTCAAAGGCCTCGAGGGCGCTCTCCAGCGCCTCCCGCGCGTCGATGTCCAGGTGGTTGGTGGGCTCGTCCATGACCAGCAGGTTGACCTTTTGCAGCATCAGCCCCGCCAGCAGTACCCGCGCGCGCTCCCCGCCGCTCAGGGTGCGGATGGGTTTGTCGATGTCGTCGGCGAAAAACAGAAATTGGGCGAGGGTGGTGCGGATCTCCCCGACGGTGCGGTCGGGGTGGGCATCGTGGAGCTGCTCAAACACTGTCTTTTGCAGGTCCAGTCCCCGCATTTCCTGGTCGTAGTAGCCGATGGTGATATTGTACCCCGTCTCGATGTGGCCGCTGAGGGGCCGGAGCTCGCCGCACACCAGCTTCATCAGGGTGGACTTGCCGCAGCCGTTGGGGCCAAGCACCAGTACCCGCTCGCCCCGGCGCACCAAAAAATGCAGGTGTTCGAGCAGTGGTCCCCCGCCGTAGGAAAAGCAGAGGTCCTCTGCCCACAGCACGTCCCCCGCGCTCTCCCGTTGTGCCGCAAAGCGAAACTTGATGGTTTTGCTTTTCGGGGCGAGCTCGATGGTTTCCATGCGGTCGAGCTGCTTTTGCTTGGAGCGGATGGTGACAAAGTTGTGCGCCTGCCCGCAGCGGCGCTGGAACTCGATATTTGCTTCGATGCGCGCCCGAATTTTCTGCTGCTCTTTCAGGCGGTGCAGGCGGCCGGCCTCCTCGGTCTGCTGTTGCTGTTTGGCCTGTGAATAGTTGCCCTTGTACAGGGCGGCCCGCCCGTGGTCCAGCTGCAGCGTCCGGGTGGTCACGGCATCCAAAAAGTAGCGGTCGTGAGAGACCAGCAAAAGGGTGCCCGGGTAGGCGGACAGGTGCTGTTCCAGCCACGACACCGCCTCCAGGTCAAGGTGGTTGGTGGGTTCGTCGAGCAAGAGCAGCTCCGGCTCCTGTGTCAGCAGGCGGGCGAGCGCCAAACGGGTGTGCTGGCCGCCGCTGAGGCAGGCGATTTTGTCCGCCGCGCGGCCGCCGAAGCCCAGCCGTGCCAGCATGTCCAGACAGCGGGAACGGTAGGACAAGCCCCCCGACTCCGCGTAGCGGCGGCTGCACTGCTCATAGCGCCCCGCCAGCTGTACGGCGAGGGCGGAGGGAGGGAGGTCGGTGTCCGCCGGGGTATGGGAGAGGGCGGTGAGCTGTTGCTCGAGGCTGTGCAGCTCTGCCTCGAGCGCTTGCAGGTGGGGAAACGCGGTGAGCATATACTCCAGCAACGTCAGCTCCCCCTCCCCGGTCAGGTCGGTTTGCTGGTGGAGCAGTCCCACCCGCACGCCGCGCGACAGGCTCACCGTGCCGCTGTCGGGGAGGACCTCCCCCGCGAGCAGGCGAAAGAGCGAGGTTTTGCCCACGCCGTTGACCCCCACCACCCCCACGCGCTCCCCCGCCCCGGCGGCAAAAGTGATATCGGACAGCACCTGCTGCGCGCCGAAAGACAGGGTCAGGGATTGGGCGGTGAGGATGATCATGGTTGCCTCCGTGTCAAGTAAAGTTTACAGTTTGGGGTGCGGGGCACACAAAAGCGGGGCTGCCACATCAAAGGGCAGTCCCCGCTGCAGAGGGTGCGCGGTGCGCCCCCGCAAGAATCAAAAAGCTTGTCGGATGAACTTCTTGAAGCAGATGGCCATGCCGCAACCTACCAGGAAAAGCCCGGTGGAAAAGGCGTAAATGGGCTGGATCTTGGCCAGCAGGTCGTTTAAGGCATAGATGCTTTCCGCCGCCGAACGTCCCCGAAACAGGGCAAAGGCGGAGGCGCTGTTGATCAGGTTTTCATTAAAGCCCCGCAAGATGCCGCTGAACAGGATGATGCCGACCGTTTCAATCCAGATGGTGGGGTGCTCGTTGCGCATGCTGACCGAGAAGTTCAGCACCAGCACCAACTGGAACAGCAGGGTGATGCCGGCGAGCAAAATATGTAGGGTGGGGATGGAAAACATGTTTGCCACCTCCGTCGGCACCCGGGCCGCCAGCTTGAGCGCGCACTGGTTGATCGTGATATAGGCCATGCCGGCACAATAGATCAGGTTCAATAAAAATGACAGGTATAGCACATTGGCAATTGATTTGCGTTTCATAAGGCTTCCTCCATCATGTAGACTGTCTGTCCGGCAGGCACTGCCCGGTGCAGGGGCTGTTTGGCGGCGAGAACCCGACCCGTGCGGGCAGGTTGGAAAATTTTTGTCTGTTTATTTATTATAACTGAAAGATATCCCGGTTGTCAAGGGCAGAAAAGGCAATTTTTAAAGATTGGGCGGCTCTCTCCCGCTCCCGCCCGGTACCGGCCTCGATACGGGGCAGCAGGGTGCGATAGACTTCCCCGCGAATCGACATATCGCGCGCAAAGCGGGTCTGCTCCGCCAGCGGCAGGGTTTTGTCCGACAAAAACAGTGCCGCCACGCCAAAGGGCTCGGGCGGGACCTGCGGGGGCAGGCACAGGCCCGGCGGGACCGTCCCCTCCAGCTGTACGTGCAGGGCGGTCTCGGTGCCGTAGCCCTGCGCGGCGATCAGGGCCGAGATGGCCCCGCTGAGTAGCTGCCAACTGTCAAGCCCGCTCACGTCCAGCACCCGGCTTTCATAGCGGCATCGCCCCAGAGAGAGCCGGCGTGCCGTCGCTTCCCCTGCGGGTGGGGTGAGGGTGACAAGGTTGGCGCCGCCAAAGCCCGTCTCATCAAAGCTGCCCGACTCCAGCACCCCGCTTTCGGCATACAAACAGCCGCCCGCCCGGGAAAAACCGCGAAAATTGCGGCTGCCGGACAGCGCCGTGTAGCAGGCGCCCAGCTGCTCGATCTGCTCGTGGGTGATCTGCCTGCCAAGCTCGGCATACCCGCAGACCAGCTGCAGGGGGGACGGGGGAGGCGGGAGGGGGGCGGCAAAGGGGAACTGCTCGGCGTCCCGGCCCGCATACGCCCAGCCGTAAACCGACAGAGGGTGACCCCCCACGGCAAAATGCGCCCACGTGGGAGTCTCAAACACAAAGACATTGGCGGGCAGTAAAGAGCAGGCGTAGAGTCCCCCCGGCACAAAGGCATCGTGGGGGCCGGGGGCAATGACCACCTGCACGGCGGGAATCCGGGCGAACTGTGCCGACAAAAAGTCGGCGGTCCCGACCGTGGCGTACTCGTTGTCAAACAGGTTGCCCGAAATGAGCAACAGATGCGCTCCCTGTGCGCCGACCTCGTCAATCAGGCGGACAAAGGTCCGGCGGGTCTGCTCGCGCCGCTGTGCGCTGTCCCGGGCAAAGGGGGTGGGAAAGGGGCAGTCGAGGAATACCTGGCCGGTGTGAAACAGGCGGATAGCTTCTGTCGGCATGGCGCACCTCCTTTGGCTGTCGCTCACCGGTGCCGCACCGGCGGGTTCTGCCCGCGATTGGGGAGCGGCTTCTGTATGCAACAGTATACCACCGGTGCGAAAAAAATGCAAGGATTCGCGGAAATTCCCCCGATTCCGATGAAAAATCACCCTTGATTTCGGGCAGCAGCCATGTTATACTAATGTAAAATCATGAAAATCATGTCAAAAATACGAGACTGCGTGCCGAATGTCGAATGTTTGTGAGGCGGGAGGAGACGGCCATGTTGAACTTAGCTGTGAGAAACACGCGAAAACTGGTCAGAGAGACATCCAAGGCAGAAAATATCCGGCTCGGACGATTTTTCACCAAAAAGCCCACCGCCGCGCTGATGGCGGGGCTCTTTACCCTGACCGACGCCCCGCTGGTGTCCATCCTCGACCCGGGGGCGGGGACAGGCATTCTGTCCGCCGCGCTGGTGGAGGCTCTCTGCCGCCGCGGGCGCGCCACCGAAATCCACCTGGTCTGCTATGAAAACAACGCCCGCTACCTGCCCGTGCTGAAAAACAATCTGGACAGGCTGCGCCGCAAGTGCCGCCGGGAGTACGGCGTGAAGCTGGCCGCCAGTGTGCTGGAGGAAAACTATGTGCTCGCCCAGCGGGACAGCTACACCATCTCCTTTTTCTCCCGACAGCCTGAGCTCTTTGACTTTGTGATCATGAATCCGCCGAGCGAGCTGATCGAGAAGGACTCGCCCGAGGCGCTGTGCGCCCAGGATATCTGTCCCACGGCGGTGAATCTGAACTACCTGTTTGCCGCCATGGCGATGCAAAACCTGCGGACGGGCGGGGAGATGGTGGCGCTGCTCCCCACCGTGTTTGCCACCGCGGTCCAACTGTCGAAGATCCGTTGCAGTCTGCTGTCCCAGTCGGTGCTGGAGCGGGTGCACCTGTTCACCGATAAAAGCCAAGGGGCCCTCAAAAACAGTTTGGTCATCAAGCTACGCAAAGGGGGCGTGTCCGCGCCCAAAATCCTGCTGTCGGTGTCCACCGACGACGGCACCCCCGAACAAACCACCCTCTTGCCCGAGCTGCCCTACTCGCTGGTGGTGCGGGAGGAGGACAAGTCCCTCCTGCTGTTCAAGTCGGAGGAGGAGCTCAAGCTGGTGCGCCTGATAGAGTCCCTGCCCTCTTCTTTCGCCGCCTACGGGCTGCGGATGAAAACCGGGCTGACCCTGCTCTCCCGCTACCCGAATCTGCTCTCCGACACCCCCGGCAAGGGGACGGTGCCCCTGATTCATCCGCGGAGCATTCAGGACGGGCGGGTGGTGTTCCCGCAACCCATCCGGCACCAGTACCTCACCCCCACCATTCCCTCGCTGGTGCAGAAAAACAAAAATATGCTCCTCATCAAGCGCTTTCCCGCCAAAGCCGAACAGCGCAAGCTGGTCTGCGGGGTGTACCTGGCCTCCCAGCTGCCCAACAGCCGCTTTATCAGTACCCATAACAAGCTCAACTATGTGGATATGGCGGGGGAGGCGGAAATGGACGCCCCCTTCCTCTACGGTCTGTATGCCTTTCTCAGCTCCGCCGTGGTGGACAGCTACATACGCATCATCAGCAAGTCCGGACAAATCAACGCCACCGAACTGTCCGACCTGCCCCTGCCCGCCGCCCAGACGTTGCGGGAAATGGGGCAAAAGCTCATTGCCATCCGCGTCTATTCCCTTGAGTACTGCGACAAAATGGTGGCGGAAATGCTCAAACAAAGCCGGCAGAAAGCCAAAGCGCCCGGCACGCCCGTCCTCAAATAACCCCCGTCCGGGAGTGCCAGGGGAGCGGCGGCCCGCATAAAATTGTAAAAAGGCTTGCATTTTTCCCGCGGGTGTGATACAATACCCCCGTATATGTGAAAAGGGCGGGTGCCCTATTTTTCGGAAGGATGGTTGGGGGGTCCCCCCACAAACGAATCGTATGACTGTCTTTAACATCATCGCTCAAATCGCACTGCTGGTCATGGGGCTGTTCCTCATTGTCGCCGTGCTGATGCAGCAGGGCAAAGCCCACGGCCTGTCCAGCACCATTGCCGGCGGTGCCGAAACCTTTTTTGGCAAGGAGCAGGGGACCAAGATCAGCCGCCTGCTGTCCCGCTGGACCACCATTGTGGGGCTGGCCTTTGTTGTGCTGGTCGTTTTGGTCTTTGTGATTCAGCCCAATTACAGCACCGAGTACGCCAATGCCGACCTGTGGAAAAACTGGTCTGCGTTCGGGTCTATTTTCGCAGAGAAATAAGCCGCTGAGCTGCTCACACCCACACGGTGTGGGTGGTGAGGCATACCAAGGGCCTGCCCGAGGGGGGCGGCACTTGACACCTTAATTTTTTTTCATAAAACCCCTTGCTTTTTTGAAAAGCATGTGGTATGATGAACCAAACCGATGACTAAGGGTAAGTAGCCATCATTGCTTGTCACAGAGAGCCGCCGGCGCTGAGAGTGCGGTACAGGGAGTGGTGTGTGAATGGCCTTGGAGGGCAAACAGAAATGCCGCGGCAGAGTATGGGAGCCGGAGTTTTCTCTCCGTTACGAAAAGAAGCTGTATGATGGTACAGACAGAGAGGGCGCTATGCGCCAAGCAGGGTGGCACCGCAGGATTTGATACCTGTCCCGGCAAAAAGGTTTTTTTGCTGTGACGGGTTTTTTGTTTGCCCTTCCGGCGAGCGGCTGTGCCGGCGCGGGCGGGCAGTTTTCCGGGCAAAGCTGCCCGGGGGAGCAAAAACCCCCTTAGATATTCCTCTGTCGCAAGGGGAACGATATGTTTCACTATGGTTCCATCCACCGCAAGGTGAGGAAATAATTTTTTCAAAATTTTATGAAAGGCAGGACCAGAACATGGCAAACAAGCAAATTCCGTACAAGTTGTATCTTACCGAAAGCGAGTTGCCCCGGCAATGGTACAACATGCGCGCCGATATGGCCAACAAGCCCGCGCCGCTGCGTCGCCCCGATACCCTCGCCCCCGCCACCATGGATGACCTGCGCGCTGTGTTCTGCGATGAACTGATCCGCCAGGAGCTCGACGATCACACCGCCTACATCGACATTCCCCAGGGCATCCTTGACTTTTACAAAATGTTTCGCCCCGCCCCTCTTGTCCGCGCGTACTGTCTGGAAAAAAAGCTGCAGACGCCCGCGAAAATCTACTACAAGTTTGAGGGGAACAACACCAGCGGCTCCCACAAGCTCAACTCCGCCATCGCCCAGGCCTACTATGCCAAGGAGCAGGGGCTTGTGGGGGTGACCACCGAAACGGGTGCCGGCCAGTGGGGCACCGCCCTGTCCATGGCCTGCTCCTACTTCGGGCTGGACTGTCAGGTCTACATGGTCAAGGTGTCCTACGAGCAAAAACCCTACCGCCGCGAGGTCATGCGCACCTACGGCGCGCAGGTCACTCCCTCCCCCTCCATGAACACCGAGGTTGGCCGGCAGATGCTGCATGACATGCCGGGCACCACGGGCAGCCTGGGCTGTGCCATCTCGGAGGCGGTGGAGGCCGCCGTCACCCAGAAGGGCTACCGCTATGTGCTGGGCAGCGTGCTGAACCAGGTGCTGCTGCACCAGTCGATCATCGGGCTGGAGGCGAAAGCGGCGCTGGATAAGTACGGGGTGAAGCCCGACATCATCATCGGCTGTGCCGGCGGCGGGTCCAACCTGGGCGGTCTGATCGCCCCCTTTATGGGTGAGAAGCTGCGGGGAGAGGCCGACTACCGCATCATGGCCGTCGAGCCCGCCTCCTGCCCCAGTCTGACCCGGGGCAAGTTCGCCTATGACTTTTGTGACACCGGGCATATCTGCCCGCTTGCCAAAATGTATACGGTGGGCAGTGAGTATATCCCAGCGCCCAACCATGCGGGGGGCTTGCGCTACCACGGCATGAGCTCCATTTTGTCCCAGCTCTACCACGACGGCTATATGGAGGCTGTCGCCTTCCCGCAGACCGAGGTGTTCGCGGCGGCCGAGCTGTTCGCACGCGTCGAGGGCATTTTGCCCGCGCCCGAGTCGGCCCACGCCATCAAGGGCGCGCTGGACGAGGCAATGCGCTGCAAGGAAACCGGAGAGGAGAAAACTATCCTCTTTGGCCTCACGGGTACAGGCTACTTTGATATGCTGGCCTATGAAAAGTACCACGACGGCAAAATGGAGGACTACCTCCCCACCGACGAGGAGCTGGCAGCCAACTTTACGCGCCTGCCCGAGTGTCCCTTCTAAACCCACACGAGTCAAGAAAAAGCGGGGGGAAAAGCGGTCAAAGGACCGCCTACCCCCCGCTTTTGATGTTTCAAAGGCAGGCAGAGAGTGGGCAGGGTAGGGTATAGGTCAGGGCTGATGTTGCCGACAACCATCCGACAAAGGGTGCCGCTGCGCCTCTAAAAAACCGCTGAAAACAAGTTGTTTTCAGCGGTTTTTTTGCAGGGCGATTCGGGTAGCCGGGGCGGTTATCAGTCCGCGGACGGTTGTGAGATCGTGGGCGGTCGTGAGACCGCGGGCGGTCGTGAGACCGCGGACGGTTGTGAGACCGCGGACGGTTGTGAGACCGCGGACGGTTGTGAGACCGCGGACGGTTGTGAGACCGCGGGCGGTCGTGAGACCGCGGGCGGTCGTGAGACCGCGGGCGGTCGTGAGACCGCGGACGGTTGTGAGACCGCGGACGGTTGTGAGACCGCGGACGGTTGTGAGACCGCGGGCGGTTGTGAGACTGCGGGCGGTCGTGAGACCGCGGGTCAGGCTTCGACGCTAATCACCGAAACGGGGCAGCTTTCCTGTGCCTCGACGGCTCCGTCCTCGGCTTCTTTGGGGACAGGGTCGGTGTAGACCTCCGCCAGGCCGTCGTCGGCCATACGAAACACCTCCGAACAGAGGTCGGCGCACAGGCCGCAGCCGATGCATCCGTCACGATCAATGGTTGCTCTCATGGGTAGCTTCCTTTCTTTATCGAAATTACAGGGTTCATTCAAATGGTGTGGGCGGGGACGGTATGGCCGCGGGCGATATGGCCGCGGGGTGCCATCAAATGAGGGGCACGGTTGCCGGCGGCATAGCCGAGGACGGCGCAGTCGGGGACGGCATGGCCGCGGACGATATGACCGCGGGGTGCCATCAAATGGGGGGCACGGTTGCCGGCGGCATAGCCGCGGGCGGCGCAGTCGGGGGCGGCATAGCCGGGGACGATATGGCCGCGGGGTGCCATCAAATGAGGGGCACGG
>Ga0265293_10004013_pt1 | contig 26520 bp, 23 predicted proteins | sample Munlanlewell138R_FD_192505 | JGI IMG/M metagenome (GOLD analysis project Ga0265293, IMG submission 192505) | Leachate microbial communities from a municipal landfill in Southern Ontario, Canada - Leachate well 138R | ecosystem: Engineered > Solid waste > Landfill > Unclassified | place: Canada...
TTATAATTTTATTCTTTTTAACTTTGAATTTCTTTTTTGTATACTTATTGAAAATCTTAAGACAGCTTCCATAATTACGCTCGATATCAATTTTTTGAATCTATATGTAAAATCTAATTCAAAAAAAAATCAAAAACAGATCCCGGCTCAGAATAGTACCGGGATGACAAAACTCTCAGAATAGTACCGGGATGACAGGTTTTTAATTTCCAATGTCGAATTTTTAGAGATGTTAGAAATTTTTCAATTAAATTAAATCATGTAGAAGTTTCTATAAACAAAAGCAAAAAAAAAATCTACTCGGTAACTTGAGTGAACGTTGCGAAGCATATAATATACGGATGTATTATAAGTGAACGAAGGTAAAGAGATATTTTATATGGATGTAAAATATCGAATGGTACCGAATGATTATTTTTTTGCGATAGTTTAATGAAAAAAGTTATAAGATTTAAAAACTGTTAAAAATAAAGCAGATCCCGGCTCAGAATAGTACCGGGATGACAAAACTCTCAGAATAGTACCGGGATGACAGTTTTTTATATGAAATTTCCTTTGAGATGACATTATATTGATTTTTGTTTATTTAATCAGAAGACTCAATTAAGTCCTCATAAAAATACCATAAAATTTATTTTTACTAAAAAAAAAGCCGGATAATTTATCCGGCTTTTTGGTATTTGTAAATATTATATTATCAATTTTATAACTGGCTTATAACTCTGTCAATCATTTGTTTTGCCTGATCACAACTTGAATAATCACCTTTTTGTATAAGAAGTTCTATTCTTTCAATTCCTCTTTTTATTGTGTCATTGAAATTACCTGATTCAACTTCTCTTTTAATTTCTCTAATTTTTCTTTGTGCTGCTGATGAATTATATGGAAGAAGTGATTTAAGAGAATTCAATTCACCTCTAAGGTTATAATAATTAGGAGCTGGAGTATAAGAACCATAACCAGTTTCATTTAAAGTATTAATTAGTCTATTTACAAGATCTTTAGCCTGTCTTGCATCAGCTGAATTGTTAGTTTCAAGAAGATTTATAACTCTGTCAAGTATTCTTGTTACTTTAGTGTCATTAACATCAGCTCTAAGTTTTCTAGTATATCTTAATGCATTTGCAGTTTGATATGGAAGAAGGTTTTCAATTCTGCTTAAAGCTGCTTTTACATCAGTTGTATTAAAATTGTCATTTGAATTGTTGTTATAATAACCATTTTCAAGTCTGTCAATAATTCTATTTAATCTTTCTTCAGCTTCTCTACCACTATCATACTGATTTTTGCTTAATATATAGTCGATATTTTCTAATTCTCTAATTACTGCTTTGTCATAATTTTCATCTTTAAGAACTCTTATTATTCTTCTAAGTTTTGAAGAAGCTTCATAAACGCTTGAAGGCAATTCCCATTTAACATCTCTAAGCTGTTCTATAAGTTCATAATCGCTACCGAAAGTTGGATTGTAAAAAGAACCACCAAATTCTCTATCAATATTAGCAAGTAAATTTAACGCTTCGTCTTTTGACATTGAATTCATTTCTTTTTTAAATTTTTTGAAATTTTCAACTGCTGAATAATTTGGATTAGCAAAACTATCAACTAATTCAGCTTTTTTTGCATTTATATATAAAGCACAGTCTTTTTTTTCACCATTCTGACAAGCTGCTTCAATAGTAACATCAGCACTTAATGCAATTATACCAAGTTCAAAAGTCTGTTCGTCTTTTACATTAAACCATCTGTTTACAGCATAATTTAAAGATTTATTCTGACCTTTAAGGTCTTTATATGAAATATACATTGATCTTACATAAATTGGGTCATTACCGTGAAACAATCCCCATTTTTTAGGCACTTCAATCTGAACTGAATAAATATGCTCAAATCTATTACTTATAGTCTGAAATCTGTTTTCACCATATTCAACATTCATTACAGTCATTCTTGAATCTGAATTATATCTTTTTTCCCAATTAGCATATCTGTATTCATTATTGCTAACAGGATGTCTTAATATATGTAGACTGTTGTCTGCTAGTCTGTTTAACTCATGCTGATTAGCCCATATACCGTTAAAATCAATAAGTCTTTGCATGTCAGAAATATTTCTTGAAACTTCATAATTAGATACATAAGCGTTTGATACGAAAGAAAGAACAAGAATCATGATTGTGATAATTGATAATTTTTTAAACATTTTCCCTCCTGATTAAAACTTTATTATATTCATTATAGGTTATAAAGGTATTGACCGTCGAGTAACAATGCGTTACAAAACTAAAACACCTTGTTACATATTATATTCTAAAGGATTTTTGAACGAAATAAACAGCTTTATCAAAGATTTTTAATATTAAAGATTTTTTAATTATAATAGCTTGAACCGGACACATTTCATGACAACAAAAACATTTTATACATTTATTGTATTTAATTTCAGGATAATTATCTACTATATAAATTGTTTCTGGTGGACAACTATTTTTACAATTCATACATTTTATACATTTATCTTTTAATATAACTGGATAAGTATAACAAACTCGGTTGTATAGCTTTTTAACAAAAAGAGGGATTTTAGAAAAAGATACATCTTGTATTTCAGGTAAAATAAATTCTTTTTCAAAACGACCTGTAATTTTTAGCATATTATCTAATTCTTCTTTTCTTGAGGAAAAAACTCTTGAATAAACATTATAAATCGGGTATTTTTCAAGTGGAATATTTAACCATTGCACAACAGCAAAATCCATTAAAAAAGCATCAAATGAAGCCCAAATTACTTTTGTTTCTATTTTATCACCACTTCCAGGACCTTCTCCTTCCATTCCCCAAATACCATCAATTATTGAAAAAACAGGAATTATAGATTCAACCGTATTAAAAATATCAATTAATAATGATGAAAAATCTTCATGAGTTCTGCTTTGAAAATGTCCATTTGCTTTATTTGATTTTCCTGGAAGAAGTCCATAAAAATTTTTAACTCCTAATGTCATAAGCATTAAACAATGAGTTTTTAATTTTGGAAGATTAATAACAATATCAAAATCTTGCACTTTATCCCATATCCAAATGTTTTTAACTCTTAAATGATCTTTTACAGAAACTTTTCTACTTTCTAAAAATTGCTTAAATTCAATATTATATTTATTGCATATATCAAGAATACCGGATTTTTTTGCAACATCTATAGGATCTCCAACTCCCGGAGAATCTCCAGCACATATATTGTTATAACCATTATCTTTAAGAACAGATATTATAGCTTCAAATACAGCTGGATGAGTTGTAACAACTTTTTCAGGAATTGCAGCTTTTAAAAGATTTGGTTTTAAAAGAATTTTACTTTGTTTATCAAATCTATCAAAAAACCCATTGAATTTAAAAACTCTAAGAATTACTTCTTTAAGTTTAATTAAATTATAATCTCCAACTCTTTCAAAAAAAACTTTCAAATTCACCTCAATTTAACAATTTTTTGGACTTCTATTGCAAATTTTGATTTTAATTTTTTACCTTTTTCTCTAATTACTTTACCACTAAATTCAAAAATATCACCAATTCTGCTTTCTGTTAATTTTAAATAATGTTCTTCATTATCAACAAGAACATCAGACATATTAATATCATTTATTCCATCTGTTATTTTAAATCTCCATGGAGGTTTAGGTTTTCTATATATATCTTTAGTCATAAGAGCTGCATTGAATTTTATAAATTCATCTTTTACTAGAATGTCTTTTAAATCCTTTGCTTTTACAGATTTTGTAACTTTTCTATTTGATAATATTCTATAAACAAAATCAGCATCATCTTTTTTTAACCATAACTTTTCCCAAATAGATGGAGTTTTAAATTGAACTGTTTCAAAATAATCAGATATAGCACTATTATCATGTTGATTTTCAAAATTATTAGGAGCAAGTTCTGAAAAATCATTATTTTCAAATAAAAAACCTCGACATGCTACATGAAATCTCTCATTATTCTTACGATTTACAGGTTCATTGATTATAATATAGCTTTGTTCATCTTTTTTTAAGTAAACTGATAATTTCTTCCAGAATATATCACGATTTTCTTCAGAAAGTTCACTATATACATTTGATACAATAACAAGGTCTTTTTTAGGGAATTTTTTGATTTCTAAAAAATCACCACTATATGTATTGAATTTAAGAGGGTTATTTATAAATTTTTTAAAATCTTTTGAGAAAAAATACTTTCTAAAATATTTAAGATTTTCCGTTGACATATCAAAACCTGTATAATCAATTTTTACTTTTTTATGTTTTACATTAAGAAAATATATTAAAGCTGTAAAAAAACCACCAGTTCCACAACCAATATCACCTATAGAAATTTTTTCTCTGTCGAATAAATCAGTTTTTTCATCTAATATTTCAAGAAAATAATAGAATTTAAAAAAATTAACTGGCCAAAAATACATTGTATATAAAAAAGATTGTTCTTCACTATAATTAACATCATAACCATTTCTATGCTGAAGAGTTTTTCTAAATTTATCCATTTTTAGACATATTTTTTTTTCAATATGCTTGTTTATAATTTTATCATTGTAAATTTCGTTTAAAAGTAAATCATAGTAATCCGGAAATTTATTAATCATATTTACCCCATTCTCTTTCAATTAATCTAGCTATTATTGCAGGATTTGCAGGATCTTTAAAAGTTGCAGTTCCAATTTGAACAGCAGAAGCACCAACTTTTAAAAATTCCAATGCATCATTAAAATTCATTATACCACCAACACCTATAATTGGTATATCAAGAACTTTAGCACATTCATAAACTGCAAAAAGTGCCATAGGTTTTATTGCAGGACCAGAAACTCCTCCTACTATATTTTTTAGTGAAAAATCATTTTTTTCAATATCAAATAATAGACCTTTAAATGTATTAATACAAGTAACTGCATCAGCACCAGCTTTTTGAGCACTTAAAGCGATTTTTGTAATATCAGTAATATTAGGAGTAAGTTTTACAATAAGAGGTTTTGAAGTTATAGCTCTGCAGTTTGATACAAGTTCAAAAACAGTATTTGAATCTGTTCCAAAAGAAATTCCGCCCATTTTTACATTTGGACAAGATATATTTATTTCAATACAATCTATAACTTTTTCATTTTCAATAATTTCACACATTTGTTGATATTCATCAATAGTATTACCTGAAATATTCGTTATAATATTAGTGTTACAATTATAGAGTTTAGGTGAAATATCATTTATAAAACCATTTATTCCAGGATTTTGAAGTCCAATTGAATTAACAATTCCACCATTGAATTCAGCAATTCTTGGACATTCATTACCGTCTTTTGGTAAAAGCGTTGTACCTTTGAGTACAATTCCTCCAATAGATGAAAGTTCAAAAAAATCCTTAAGTTCAACTCCAAAACCACAAGTTCCAGATGCAGTAAGAATAGGATTTTTGAATTTAATACCTTTTATCTCAGGGGAAAAACAAATTTCTTTACCAAAAACATTTTTCATAAAAACTCCATTATATATAGAATACTATTTCATGCTCAATTTTATTGAACCTCTTCCTAATAAATCATGTAAATGAGCAACACCTTCGATAATTTCATCATCATTTGTTATAACAATTGAAGTAATTTGTTTTTTTTCCATAAGCTCAAGAGCATCAGCAACCATTATCTCTTTATTAATAGTAAGTGGATGTCTTGTCATAACATCTCTTAAATTAAGACTCCATATATCTTTATTTTTATTTCTAAGAATTATTCTTCGCAAATCTCCATCTGTAAGAATTCCTGTAAGTTTTTTTGCATTATTAACAGCAGTAGTAAAACCAAGCCGTTTATCAGTAATTTCTTTAACAGCATCAATAAGTGTAGCATTTTCATTTATAATTGGAATAGAAAATCCAGTTACCATAACATCTTTAAGAGAACCAAGAAGTTTTCTACCAAGACTTCCTCCAGGATGAAGATTAGCAAAATCTTTAGCTTCAAAATTCCTTAATTCTGAAACAGTAATTGCAAGAGCATCACCTAAAACAAGTTGAGCTGTAGTAGAACATGTTGGTGGAAGACCTATTTTACCAGCTTCTTTTTTTACACATGAATTTAAAAGAAAATCACAGTTTTTTGCCAAGTAAGAATTAACATTACCACAAATTCCAATAATTTTAATTTTATTTTTATTAGCAAAAGGAAGCATTTTTATAAGTTCTTCAGTTTCACCTGAATTTGATATTGCAAGAAGAACATCTTCTTTTTTAAGCATACCAAGATCACCATGAATTGCCTCGGCTGGATGCATAAAAAAACTAGGAGAACCTGTGCTAGCAAGAGTTGCAGATATTTTTTTGCCAATAATTCCACTCTTTCCCATTCCAGAAACAACAATTCTACCTTCACATTTTAAAACAATATTAACAGCTTCGTTAAAATCATTATTTAAATTATCTATAAGTCCTTTTATAGACTCAGATTCAAGTTCAATTATGTTTTTAGCATTATTAATATACATAAAAATCACCTCCAATCGCATATTTCTTCAATTTTTTTAATTTGTTGAAGAAGTTTATCGAGTCTTTCAAGAGAAAGCATATTAGGACCATCGCATAAAGCTTTTGAAGGATTATCATGTATTTCCATAAAAACACCATCAACGCCACATGCAATTGCAGAACGCACAAGTTGAGGTATATATTCGCTCATTCCGCCTGTTGTATCACCTTGACCGCCTGGTAATTGAAGACTGTGAGTAGCGTCAAATATAACTGGAAAACCAGTAGCACGCATTATTGGAAAAGCTCTAAAATCAACAACAAGATTATTATATCCAAACGATACACCCCTTTCTGTAACCATAATATTACTATTATTAGTAGCTCTAACTTTATTTATAAGACCAATCATATTCCATGGAGCCATAAATTGACCTTTTTTGATATTAACAGGTTTCCCAGTCTTTCCAGCTTCAATAAGAAGATCAGTTTGTCTGCATAAAAATGCTGGAATCTGAATTATATCAGCAACTTCAGCAACTTTTTCAATATGACTGATTTCATGAACATCAGTGAGAATAGGAATATCATATTTTTTCTTTATTTCAACTAATATTTCAAGTCCTTCATCAATACCAGGACCACGATATGAATTAACAGTTGATCTATTTGCTTTATCAAAAGAACTTTTAAAAATAAAAGGCATATTATAATCAGCAAATATTTTTTTAAGCTTTTCTGCCATAAAAAAAACATGCTCATGACTTTCTATAACACAAGGACCAGCTATAAAAAGAAGTGGATTTCCCGTTCCTATTTTGATATTTTCAATAATTTCAATTTCTCTCACTTTCATATACAGACTCCACATAATAAAATTTTGCAAATTATACCATAAATTCACATAATATTTAATACACTTCTATGTCGACCGGTATCAGCATAACTTATTGAAGAATTTAAATTTATGATATATATTAGCAAAATGAGGAATTTCCTTTATCGTTTTACATATATAACAATATATGTTTTTATTTTTATTTTTTTTTATAAATCACAAAATTTATTTTCAAATTATTATTTGAAATATTTTAAGAATTTTAGATTTATAGTAGAACTATTACCATATTTTCTTTTGGGTGCTGGAATATTTATAGCAGGACATTTTAATAAAAATAAAGTAGTATTTCTCAATATAATATTTGCATATATTTTTTTTATTCTTCAAAATAAAAACATCGGATACTTCCAATTGTTTATAATAAATATATTTTTAATACTAAATCTAACTTGGCTTTTTTTGACAAAAGAAAAAGGAATAATGACATTATTTGGAGTATTTAAAATAGTTTTTATATCAGGTCAAATATATTTACTTCAAACATATTTTTTCAAAAATGCAAATTTTTTACATAACAAAGTAAATAATTTAAAAATGTTTAACATAAATCAGACATCACATAAATACATAATAGCAATAATAACTTTTACACTTATAAATTTATTAATAATCTATATAAAAGATAAAAAGAAAGAAAAATATCTATTAAACTCATTTTTATTATCACAAATACTCGTATCAAGTTGTTTTATAACAATATTAAATACAAATCCAACATTACAATTTAGAACATTTCTCTTTTCAATAACATTTATAATACATTCAATAATATTAATCGCTTCATTATACTTTTCAACATGGGATAAAGTATTTACAGATGAACTTACTGGATTGTTAAATAGAAGAGCATTAGATGAAACACTTCATAAACTCGGTAAAACATATTCAATAACAATGATGGATATTGATCATTTTAAAAACTTCAACGACACTTATGGACATCAAGCTGGAGATGATGTATTAAGACATACAGCAAATATTTTAGGAAAAAACAGCTTTGGTAAATGTTATAGATATGGTGGAGAGGAATTTGCTGTAATAACAACAGGTAAAACCTATGAAACTATTGAAGAAAAAGCAGATAATTTTAGAAAATCACTTGAAAAAACTCCATTTATTTTAAAAAGAGCTAAAAAGCCTACACAAATAGGTAAAAAAGCTTGTGTAACAGTAAGTCTTGGAATTGCAAGCTCAACTCAATTTCGTACAAATCCTTTAGAAGTAATTCAATCAGCTGACATGGCTTTATATAGAGCTAAAAAGAATGGAAGAAACAGGCTTGAAATAGAAAAAAGAGCAAAAAAAAGATAACATAGTTTGAGATACTGTTGAAAAACTTTCTATTATCAAAGCTATTTATCGGAGTCTTTCTTTTGAATTTTCCTTGCATAAAGGGAAAAAACATGGTATAATTTCCTTTATAGAAGGAAATTTATTGAACATTTAAGGATAATATATGAAAAATACCTTAAAAAAAATCATTTCAGAATTTCATGAAAGAGAGATTGTTTACATAGAAAGGAATATTTCTATGAATTTTCCTGATAATAAAATAATTACAATTATCGGTCCTAGAAGATCAGGAAAAACTTATTCTATGTTTCAGATTATGGACTTCTTTGCTTCTGGAGAATATCAAAAATCTCAATTTCTATATCTGAATTTTGAAGATGAAAGACTTTTTAAGAGTGAATTTGATTATGATCTTATATTTCAAGCTTATTATGAAGTATTTCCTGATAATATCAACAAAAAAATAATTATTTTTTTTGATGAAATACAACTTGTTCCACATTGGGAAAAATTCATAAGGCGAGTTTATGATTCTATATCTAATAAAATTTTTATTACGGGTTCTAATTCAAATATGCTTTCTTCTGATATTGCTACTTCTCTTAGAGGTAGAAATTTCAATATAGAGATTTTTCCGCTTTCCTTTACTGAATTACTAAAATTCAAAAATATTAATCCATCTTTATCAACTAATAAAAATATTGCTAGAATAAATTTAGCTTTTGAAGAATACCTTATATATGGCGGTTATCCTGAAATTGTTAATTATGAAGAATTTTCAAAAATTGAAGTTCTTCAAAATTATTTTAATGTTATGATATATCGTGATATAAGCGAAAGATTTAATATCATACATACCGAGATATTAAAATTCATTCTAAAAAAACTTATTTCTTCTGTTTCATCCAAATTTTCTGTTAATAAACTTTATAACGATATAAAAAGTTCTGGTGGAAAAATTTCCAAAGATACTTTATATTCTTTAATAAATGATATTTCAGATATTTTTCTCATTAAAGAAGTTGAAAGATTCTCGACTTCTCTTTCTCAAAGAAAAAGTCATAATAGCAAATTTTACTTTTATGATAACGGTATTTTATCTGCAATAAATTATAATCTTTCTAAAGACTATGGAAAACTTCTTGAAAATCTTGTTGCAGTTGAGCTATTAAGAAGGCAATATGAAATTTTTTACTCAGCAAAAGATTCAGAATGTGATTTTATTGCATTAAAAAGAAACAGTAGATTAGCTATTCAAGTTTGCCATACAATTACAGAAGAAAATATAAATCGAGAAATATCTGGTTTTAAAAACTTGAAATTTGATAAAAACATTCTTATATATCAAAATTCAGAAATTACATTACCTCCGGAAGCAATTAACATAATAGATTTTTTAATCTAGTTAAAAAAATTGAAACTATAGCATTATACTTCTTAGCTTGATTTAGGTTTAAAGGTTTATTCTTTTATTGAAATATGATATAATATAATAACAGTATTCAATTAAATGCATGATTTTGCAGGAGGTAATATATGCTTACTCAACCTGTAAAAAACTTATACTTAGATAATTATTCTTCAAATACAACAATTGATAATAACTATAATTCAATTAATAAAAACTCTGATTTAGACAATAAAATTTCAAAAAATTCTCCTTATGACAATCTAAATAAAGAATTTGAAGATAGTGTAGAAATTTCTGATGAAGGTAAAAAATCCTATGAAAATCTCAGTGAAGAAGAACAAAAACAGGTAGAAAAACTCAAACAAATTGACAGAGAAGTTAAAGCACATGAACAAGCTCATCTTTCAGCTGCTGGAGGAATCGCAGTATCAGGTGCTGAATTTTCTTATCAAACTGGACCAGACGGTCAAAAATACGCAGTTGGTGGCGAAGTTAATATTGATACATCAAAAGGAAAATCACCACAAGAAACAATAAGAAAAGCTGAACAAATCAGAAGTGCAGCAATGGCTCCAGCAAAACCGTCTTCAACTGATTTTAAAGTTGCAGCACAGGCAAATCAAATGTTACAACAAGCAAAACTTGAGCTTGCAAAAGAAGATAATTCCTACAAAAAAACCGAAGATTTTTATAAATCATCTGATTTAAATAATGTAGATTTTATAGTATAAAAACCTTTTATTTTTTTCATTTTAGCAATTTTTTAAATCAGAATCTATATTTTTATTATCAGATGTTTCAATAACTTTTTTATATAATATTATTTGAAATATTGATGTTATAGGGAATGTTAAAAAATCTGAAAAATTAAATGTTATTAATCCTAATATAATACATAAAAACAAAATTATATAATGATAATAAAAAATAACAAAGATTTTTTTCAAAAAAATAAAAAATGCTGATTTTATACTTGAAAAAAATGATTTATTTTTCTCAAAAAGTTCTATTATTGAAAAACTAAGTATAATCTCAAAACCAAAAATAAATACAAAAATATAAACTAATATAGAAAAAACAGATTGTATAGATAAAAATTGACTATAATTTTCTATTAATGCAAGTGCAAATTTATACATTTCAATATATGTATTGTAATTGAATATTGAAAGTTCAGGTCTTAAATGAATAAAGAAAATTAATGGAAAAACAAACATTAAAATAAAAAAGAAACCCTGTAAAAGCAAAATTCTTATTAAGTATTTCTTCTGAGACTTAAAATCAATCAACTTTATTTTTTCGTTATTCTCATTTCTTATAACTGCTAAGTAATAAACATATACCATTAGAATATTAATTAAATTGAAAATTATAAAACCTGAAAAAGATAATAAATATTTTAGATTTAAACTAAATTTCAGCAGAAATGTATTTATAATAAATTTTAAAAATATATCACTGCTAATAAACCAATCTAAAATTATTGCTATAAGATTTATTCCAAGAAGAATTTTCCAGTTTTTTAATACAATATTCCATGCAAGAGAAACCATTTTGAAAAATTTTAATTTTTTATATCTTTCCTTCCATTCAATGTTTTCTGTTAATTCCATTGTAAATCTCCTTGATTTTTTAAAAATATTTATGAACTATACATAGGTCAATCAATAATTTTCAAATAATGTAGCCCAACCTGTGTCTTTATTGAATTTTGGTTCTAAATCTGGGTGAGTATAATAATGATGATAAGTATAATTCCAGTTACGAGTATTTTTAAAATATGGCCATAATATACTTATTCCTGAATCTTCATAATCTGCAGATAAATCCGCTGTGATTTTTTTATAAGGTATAATATTTCGTTCATAATTTAATAAATTAATTGCAGTGTTTTTTAAATCAATATTATCTATACTGCTGTTTTTGAAAAATTCCATTGTTTTGAAAAAATCTATTTGAGCATAAATTGTTTTACTTTCAAAAAGACTTGGATTGTTTATTCCATTTATTGTAGATAAATCAAATCCTGAATTTGAAAGATAATAAATAAAATTATCAACATAACACATAAAATCTTCATCCATAGCCAAAGGATTTATTAAAGAAAATGTACCACTCAATCCTTTATTTAAATACCATTTATGACTTCCATCAATTATATATTTTCCAAGTTGTTTTCCATCAGAATTAATATTATTTTTTAAATCACTAAATGAATAAAAACTATCCATTCCATAAGATGCAAATTTACTTGCTACAATATAATTTGTATAATCTTTAAGCTCATAAGCTAACTCTATTGTACTCATTAAACAAGAACTAAAAACAGTTAAATCAAGTTTTTTACCAAGTATATTTTTAATTTCATTAAATGCATAATTTAATTCTGTATATGTTAAAAAATCATCATAAGTAGTTGCAAATCCTATTACTTTTTTTGGTGCAAAATGAGATGAATTCCAAGATATACTTCCCCCTCCATGCCCATATATTATTAAAGCATATTTTTTGGCTGGAAAGTTTGTTTTACAATAATTTACATATTCTACTAAATTTGATGGATCACCTACATTCAAACTTATATTTTTTCTTAATTTTCTTAAATTATTTTTTTCAATATAAACAGTGAAATTTGTTTCAAAATAATCATCTCCTGCTTGCAATCCTGATATTAATTTTTGTTTTGATGGTTCCATTTGATATATAATATTTAAGTTTTCATCAGAACCAATTTCTACAAACTTTAATAACTCATCTCTTATTATTTGTTCTGTAATATCTTTCAATTCAGTATCATCTGCACAAGCATAATACATTATTGTCCATTCTTTTTCACTCAAAGGTAAACTAAATGAATCTTGATCTATATAAAAATCTGTTAACTCATAATAATCTACTTTTGAATTTTTGGAATTAAAAAGTTCATATTTAACTTCACCAATGTTTTTTGCATAATAAGAAATAGAATAGCTTCCATCATTATATTTTGTTAAAAATTTAACGCAATTTTCATAATTACCAGCATTAACAACAACTGTTTCAAAACCGATAAAAATTTTGTTAAATTGAAATATATTTGGATCTTTTTTAAATCTTATATTTTGTGAAATTTTATCTCCAAACTTTATATTATTGTAAAAACTTGACATACTTATAGGTGTTTCAGTTATTAAAGTATTTATAATGTTACTTTCAAGCATTATATAACCAATTATATTGCCATTGTTATCAAAACACATATAATTTGAATCAGGAGTATTTGGTGAATATAATGATAAAGTAAATAAGCCATTATTTAGCTTATCCTCAAGCTCTCCACTAAAATAAAGTTCTTTAATTTGATTATCTATTGTTTTTTGTTGCCTAAAGTTTGATTCTTTAAAAACTCTATCTTTTCCAGAATATTCCCAGTAATTATCTGGAGAAAGTGATTTATATTGAATAAAATAACCATCATCCCATAGATTATAATATAAATTCTGCATATTTTCATAATAATCAGAAATTACATTATTACTATTTATAATCCAACTATCATTATTTTTTTGAATTTGTATATTTAAAAAAATATTTTTTTCAGATATCACTTGAATATCAAGTTCTTTATACATATTTGAATTTGTATTACTAACAACCAATTTTTTGTTTCCATTTGCTATTAGTTCAGGAATCAAAAGTGAAAAATAACCATTTGAATCTGTTTTTGTTGAAATATAAGTACCTTTTAATGTAACAACTATGCCAGCTGAACTTGCTTTATTTTGCATTGTTGTAAAAGGAGAATGATTTATATTTTTCATTGGAGCACCAAAAGAAGCATCTAATTGTTCAATATAACCTGATACCATTGCAGTAGCTATAGTTTCACTTGTTATATGTTCAATTGGATCAAAACCACCACCGCATCCAACAAGAAAAAGCATTGAAATTATAAATAAACCGATTGTCTTATAAAAATGCATGGTTCCTCCAACATATAAAACATGGTTTAAATTATATATTAAAAGTATTTATATTTCAACTTTTTAGTGTTTATTTGAATTTAGTCTATTTTGATGTATTTTACATTGATATTTTTAAAATAATAATCAAGTTCGGAAGCTATTTTTTTAATTGTATTAATATCTTTTAATATTGCAGATTGTCTAAGGTTTTTACCACATTTAGATACAAATTCAAAGCCATAAGATGTTCCAGTTCCTTGAAAATTATGACCAATTTTTCTTAATTCGTCAAAATTCTTTTCTTTTATAAATTCATTAATCTTTTTAATATCATCATATTTATTTTGTAAATATTTAGGTATAAATTCCTCAAGATCAATATCAACTAAAATTTCAATCATATAAATTCCTTAATGAGCATTTAATAATTATATATTATATATGTTAAATTTAAAAAATACAACAATTAAGGAGAAGACATAAACATATATATTGTTTATTAATCGGTATAATTTAAAATTAATATTAAATAGTTTTAAAATTATTATCCTTGTTATTAAATCTACAATTACTATAAAAAACGCTGATTTAGAAATATTAAAAAGATTTATTAAAAATAATATTATAGGAATTATAAATAATGGATTTTTTGAATAAGTTTTTAAATCAATATAAATGTAATAACATGTATATATATATACAATTACTAATATTATTATATTAAACCAATTTATAATACAAACTTTATCAAAAAACACTAATAAAAAAATGAAAAATGCGATAATATCAACTATAAAATCTTTTATTCTTCCTTTAAACATCCATAAATTTGATAATATTAGAAATTGCCACATAAGCATAAAATCATGAGGCGAATATTTTGTAATAAATGTTGTATAATGAAAAATTCCTGTTATTAGAAAGAATGTATATACAATTATTGTGTGTAAAAAAGAACTTAATAAAGATTTTTTAAAGTAAAAATATAATACAAGAAAAATTCCAGGTATTATTGTGAAAGCCTCGAGTTTTATTAAAATATTCATTTTTGAATAAAATAATAGTGAAAAATATGCTATAAAAAAATCCTTTATATTATTTATTTCAAGATAATTCATTCCTTTACTTGAAAATGGTATAAAAAATCCTAAAATAAATGGTATTAAAAAAAATAAAAGAAATATTTTTTTAAAAACTAACTCACTTATTATATTTCTATCTAAAAATAGTAATTTCATAAAAAAATAAACAATTAAATAATAAAGTATTGTATGATTTATAAATACAATATTTGGAATTTTTGATTTGATAAAAAAAAACTCTACAATACTTCTAATTAATATCATTGATAAAAATATAAAATCGAATTTTTTTAATATAAAATTTTGCATAAGGCAAAAACACTCCTAAAAGGTTTAAATAACAAATATAAAAAAACTTTATTATCTTTAAATTTAAATAAAGCTATATCAGTTTTAAAAGGTATAAAAATATGTCTAAATATTATATTACATTTTTGTGAAAAAATAGTTCCACCTAAAAGTCTAATATATTGTTTGAATTTATATTTTATATTTAATTTATTTAAAATAGATTTATCAAAATTTCTTTTTAGTTTTTTATATAAAAATTTTCTTTTATTATTATTTTTCAAAAAAGTATGCATATCTTTTTTATATTTATTGCGAATTTTATAATGTTTAAAATAATGATCTATAAAATACATAAATTCAAATTCTATTATAAGAACTGGATATTTATTATTTTGCCATTTTATATATTCAATATTTTTAAAATAATCAGAAGTATTATTTCCAAATCTATCAATATGAAATGTATGTATATCAATTTTAATATCTATTCCAGGCATTTTCTTTATTAATGAGAATTCTTGACCAAATATTATATATATTTTTTTGATAATATCTAATGAATATTCAGCAGTATAATGGTTTTTACTTAAAATATAAATAGCTTTTTTTATATCTTTTTTTTGTATAAATATATCAATATCACAACTTTTTCTTATAAATGGATTATTATAAAGTCTTATTGATAATGGAAATCCTTTTGTGAAAAAAAAATTTAAATTATTATTAGATAATAGAGTATTTAATTCATTAAATACTTTGAATTGAATGTTTTGAAATAAAGTGTCATTATGCATAATATTATTCATATTTAATATATTTTAATATTCTATTAAGACTTTCTTTATCTTTTTTATATAAAAAGCTTATATTTTTGCTTTTATTAACAAATTCTCCAATATTATCAAATAAATTCTGCATATTAATAAATTCTAATTTGTTAAATTGTAATTTGTTAATATTAATATTAATAAATTTCATATTATGACTTTCGTTTAATATTATCATTAAAGATTTAGATTTTTCAACTTCAATTACTTTATTAATTTGTTTTTCATTTAAAAATATATTTACAGTGTTTGTAAACTTAAAATCATTAATAATATTATTATTGATAATATCAACATTTTTAATATATTTATTTTTTTCTTTTAAAAAAAAGCCAGTAAATATTGCATTTAAGTTATTTATAGGAAGAAAATCTTCAGAATATAAAATTACATTAGAAAGTTTATTAATAAGAAAATTACCTAAAGTAGATTTTCCTTGTTCTGATTTTCCGTGAATACAAAATAAAGTATTATTATAAATAAATGAAAAACAATGTAAAACAGGGTTATTTTTCCATATATAATAATATTGACTTGATATATATTTTAATAAATCATTATCAATATTTTTGTCATTAAAATAAATTTTGGCTTTTTTTAAATTATTATTAAAAGTTAATATAAACCTGACAGTTTTATTAACATAAACGATAAGGTTGTTTTTTTGATTAAATTGAAAATAAAATCTTTCTTTTTCAGAAAACAGCTGACATTTTAAATTTTTTTTATATTTAAAAAAAATATCCCACATGATTAATATATCATGAAACTACTATTGTAGTATAAGCCATCCATCCGTCAGAAGTTTGACTGCCTCCACCTTTGGTCAAATTACTAACTTTACCCAGATAAGTGATTGTTGGTTTTTTATAAACTGATTTTTTTATACTTTTTTTTTCTGACATTATTTCTCCATATTTTGTAACTCATTGTGCTTATATTTTTATTATATAATTTGAAACTATTATTTTCAAATTTAATATTAAAAAGTTCTTTAAGAAAACTATTAAAAGTAATTTTCAATCCTGCATCTTGGGTAATATTATAAAGATGTTTTTTTAATTTTTTGGAATCTTTTCCAAATTCAAGAATATCATTGTATTTTTTATTTAAAAACCATGAAACTACACTTTTATCAAGTAATGGATAAGCTGGAAATAAATTATATTCACTAAGAATATTATAAATCATTTCAAGATTAAATAAAAAAATAGAAGATTTTAAATAATTCAAAATACCACCTTTAAAAAAACTGCCTTTATAAGTATTAAAATCACATAATTCAAACATATTTTTTAAAAATCTTCTTTTTTTCCACAAAATATTTAAATTTCCTCTATAAAAATAATCTTTAAGAAGATTAAAAGTCTGATCTCTACCCTGAATTTCATCACCACCAATTCCATAAAAAACAGTATTAATATTCTCATCAACCATTTTTTTTAATAAAGGTCTAAAAATCTCAGTATTTGGATTAAATATATAATCTATTGATTTATAATTCTTTTTATTGAATTTAAATTTTTCCTTAAATGGAAAATAAACAAATCTATCTTTTCCTTTTGTTCTTTTATTTATAATATTTTCACATTTTTCATCAAAAACAAGTGAATACGGCTTAATGTCTGAACATATTTGCCAAATTACATTAGAATCTGTTCCTTCACTTAAAAAAATACTATTGTTTTGAAACTTTCTTTTATTAATATTTTTTTCTATTAAATATTTTAAGGAAATATCATTATATTTATTTGTTATATAAGGTTTTAAAATTTTTTTATTATTAAATAAATCAACAATTTCTTCAGGTATAAGTCTATTGATATTTTTAAAAACAGTTAAATGTGGCGAAATTTCTTTAATTGAAAATATTTTGTTTACAATATCTTTTGAATTTATTTTTAAATCTGGAAAATATGAAAATTTATCAGAAATATAAAAAGAATTTCCAGCTTTTTTGAAATATAATGGAACTGCTCCAGGAAATGTTCTATATAACAAGGTTTTACATGAGGTTTTTATAATACAAGCAAAATCACCTTCAACTAAATTAAAAAAATCTTTAATTAAAATATTAGAATTTAATTTAATAAACAATCTCCCCCAATAATAAAGTGTAAAAGTATTAAATTTTATAATTTTAAGATTTTTCGAATTAAGAATTTCAATATTATTTTTATTTATACAGAGTATTGGCATATTTAACCTTAGCATGAAATTTAAAAGTTTGATTTCTTTTGTAAATTTTAATATGTAATTTAGGATTTTTACCTGAATTTTTATTAATAATATATAAAGCAATACTTTTTTTTAGACAGTTTTTAAAAAATGTGTTAAATATTTGTGGTGTTTTGTAATAATCAGAAAAAAATCTTAATCTAGATATTTTTCTCATAATTTTAATAGAAATATCAAAAGAAATAGTTAAAAAAAATGAAAAACTTGAATAAAGAATTATAAAATATAGATTTTTAATTATCCTCAAAATTAAAAATACCACTTTTTTTAAGATCATTAACAATATCATTAACATCTTTTAAAATGTCATATTCAGGAGCTTCTGGATATTCTGTTTTAAGAATTGACATTACTTCCCCGAAAGACAGACTATCCTTTATAAACATTTTAAAAATTTTTGCAGCTGTTTCATTTAATGAAAAATATTTACCTGATAAAAGGTCGAGGATGATTAGTTCATCCCCAACCTGTGAATATAATATATTATCAGGTGATGTAATTTTACTCTCTGTTTTTAACATTAATTAATACCAATTAAAATATCTTTTTGAGTATATTGTTGTGTAATTGAATTTTGATTCTGTAAAGCTTTTCCAAATTCCTGTAACTCTTTATCTTTATCAAAAGCTTTTGGAGTTTCTGTAAAAAGCATACCAGCAATAGTTGCAGTCATAAAAGCAGCTAAAGTACCACCAATCATAGAACGGATTCCAAGTTTTGCAAGAAGAGGTTTTTTGTTTGGTGCTATAGAACCGATTCCACCAATCTGAATTGCAATAGAAGAAAAATTCGCAAATCCGCATAAAGCATAAGTTGCAATAACTTGAGCTCTTTCGCTCATTCCTTCTTTAATCATAACAGCAAGGTCAGCATAACCAACAAATTCATTAATAACAGTTTTAACACCTAAAAGCTGACCTACTTTATACATTTCTGCTGAAGGAACACCCATTATCCAAGCAAGAGGTGCAAAAATCCATGATAATATAACTTGAAGACTAAGATTTAATCCAAACAATAAACCTGCTTTCATTATTATAAAATTAATAACAGCAATAAGTGCAATAAAAGCAAGAAGCATACCAGCAACATTTATAGCAAGAGCAACTCCATCAGAAGCACCAGTTGCTGCTGCATCAATAACATTTACAGTTGTTTTTTCAAGTTTTATTTCACAACCATCACAAGTTTTTGATTTTTCAGTTTCAGGAATCATAAGTTTTGCCATTACAATCGCTGCTGGAGCCGACATTATAGAAGCGGCAAGAAGATGTCCAGCATTAATTCCCATGCCTGCAAAAGCTGCCATAACTCCACCTGCAACCGTAGCCATTCCGCCTGTCATAAGAGTCATAATCTCGGATTTTGTCATTGAATTAATATAAGGCTTAACAACTAATGGAGCTTCAGTTTGACCAACAAAAACATTAGCAGCACAAGAAAGTGATTCTGCTCCTGAAACTTTCATAGTTTTTGTCATTACCTTTGCCATTATACTAACTATTTTTTGCATAATTCCCAAATGATAAAGAACACTCATAAATGATGAGAAAAATATTATAGTAGGAAGTACCTGAAAAGCAAATATATAACCAAAAGTATTCATATCAGTTATTAAATTGCCAAAAATAAAAGTTGAACCCTCAGCTGTAAAGCCTAAAAGAACATCAACTGCTTCTTTTACTTTTGAAAAAAACCATTTTCCAGGATAAGTTCTTAATACTATAAGTGCAAAAACAAATTGCAATGCTACGCCTGAACCTACAAGTCTCCAGTCAACCTTTTTTTTATTTTCACTAAAAAGATAACCAATACCAATCATTACAAAAAGACCTACAAACGAAATTAAATTCTCAAAATTCATGCTATTTCCCCTCGGTTATTTTTCTACCTTCTTCAAAAGCAAGAAGATTTTTTTCAATAAACTTTGATTTTATATTTTTTTCAAAACCTATTTTCCAATCCATTATATCAATTTCTATAAAATTTGAAAACATGCCCAAAAGAATTGAATTTGCGAATTTAATATTTCCAAATTTGTTTAAAGATAAATCATGTGCATCAATGCTAAAAACCCTTTTAAACCCATTTTTAGTAAGAATATCTTTAGTGTTTTTTGGATATTCAAAATTACCAGCAGTCACGGTTATTGGTAAAAATTTAAAATCATTAAGTATAAAAACAGTATTTTTGGAAAAATTTTCAAGATAACGAAGAACTTCCATACTTTCTAAAGAAATCATAAAATCTACACCTTTAAGTGGAACAACTGGTGAATATATTTTTTTTCCGTATCTTATCTGACTGGTAACACTTCCACCTCGTTGAGAAAGACCGTGTATTTCTGATTTTTTTACATCAAAATCTTTCAAAAACAATATAGTAGAAATAATTTTACTTGCAGTAATAATACCTTGTCCACCAACACCAGCAAGCATAATATTTTTATTCATGTATAGCCCCCTTTGGACATACTTGAGCACATACATTACAACCTAAACAAAAATCCTCCATTATCCTTATTTCTCCATTTTGCATAGTAATTGCCGGACATCCTACTTTAAGACATAGTTTACATTTAATACATTTACTCTGATCAACTTTTCTTGGATTACCAGCTTTTTCTTTTCTAATCATAATACATGGCTGTCTTAAAATAACAACTTTCAAACCTGTATTTTCTTTTGAAGCTCTAACTTCTATTTCAATTTCTTTAACATTGAAAGCATCAATTACTTTAACATCATCAATACCAATTGCTTTAATTATTTTTTCAATATCAACATTACTAGTAGATAAAGTGTTTGAAGAAGGATTTATTTGTCCTCCAGTCATTGCAGTAATTGAATTATCAAGAATAAATACAGTTGAAACACCTTTATTATAAAAAGTATTAATAATACCATTTATACCTGTATGAAAAAATGTAGAATCACCAATAACTCCAACAGCTTTTTCTCCAGCTAAAGCAAAACCATGAGACATTGTAATAGAAGCACCCATACAAATTATAGTATCCATACTATGAAATGGAGGAAGAACTCCAAGTCCATAACAACCAATATCACCTGTAACTTTCAATTTATGTTTTGAAAGAAGAAAAAACAAAGCTCTATGAGGACATGCAGGGCATAACTGAGGAGGTCTAGGTGGTAGTTTTGGACAATTAAATTCAGTTTTTTCAAGCTTTTTTGAATTAATACTAGCTTTTACTTTTTCAATAGAAAGTTCATCAATAATAAATTCAGAAGGTTTTTTTCTAATATTACAATTTAAATTAATAAGTTTTATATTTTCATATAAAAAATCATCATTTTCTTCTATAATTATTATTTCATCAAGGTTTTCACAAAAATCTATAAGAGATTTTTCAGGCAATGGATAAACCATTCCAAGTTTAAATATAGGGTAATTATCAAAATTTTCCATTACATAATTAAAAGCATTACCAGAAGTTATAATACCAGTTTTTATATTACTATTTTTATTAATAACAGTATTGAAATCACAAGAATCACTCCATTCTTTAATATCAGAAAGTCGTTTTTCAACAGCTTCATGTCTTTTTAATGCAAAAACAGGTATCATAGCTCTCTTAGGAGAATCTTTCACATATTCCTTTTTTGGAATTTCTAATCTATCTGAAGTATTTACAATTCCATGCGTATGACAAATTCTAGTTGTTATTCTAAAAAGCACAGGAACATCAAACTTTTCAGATAATTCATAAGATAATTTTATAAAATCAATACATTCTTGAGAATCTGAAGGCTCAATAACTGGGCATTTTGCAGCTTTACCATAATTTCTATTATCCTGCTCGTTTTGAGAAGAAAAAACCCCAGGTTCATCTGCTGTTACAACTACAAAACCACCATTTACACCTGTATATACTGAAGTGAAAAAAGGATCTGCTGCAACATTAAGACCAACTTGTTTCATACAAGCAAGAGATCTTTTACCAGCAATGCAAGCACCATAAGCTACTTCATAAGCAACTTTTTCATTTGTACCCCACTCTGAATAAATCTCATTATACTGTCCAATAGATTCAATTATCTCAGTGGAAGGAGTTCCTGGATATGCTGAGGAAACACTAACTCCTGCTTCATAAGCACCTCTAGCTACCGCTTCATTACCTGTCAAAAACATCTTTGCCATATCAACTCCTTGATTTACTAGATTTTACTGTTTTGTAACAGCTTCTAATACATTATCAAACAGTTCATGAAAATCTTCAAACCCTTCTGAAATCATATTTTGCACAATATCACATATAACTTTATTTTCAGGTTTACACAAAAGAAATTCGTTTTCTGTAATAATCTTTGTAAAATAGTATAACACAGCTTCATAACAATTATAAATTAATCTAATTGGATATTTTGAATTTTGAATAAGTTTTTTAAGATAAGGATTAAATAAATTAAGACCAGTTTCATAAGTAATTATATCTTTATACTGTTCTGTTGGGAAATTTCCTGAAAGAACTTTTCTTTCAAAACCAAGAGAAATTGCTTTAATATTATTTTGAATTGAACTGACAATAAAAAACTCCATATTTTCAGGTTCAAAAACAATATTTCCAAACAATTCCCATTTTCCAACAATATCAATACCATTAACACTAGCTTCTATTTCATTAGCTCGGGAAGATAACATATTTTTTTCTTTACACCAAACATTATTTTTAAATTTTTCAAAATTCCTATAATATATATCAATAATATCTTTCATTAAATCAGAATAATCTCTAATTGAATTAAGATAATTTTCAGTGGAAAAACCTTGCCAAAAGTCAAATTGAAGATATCTATTATTATAATAAACTTCAAAATCAGTAAAATCTTCTTTTTGAAGACAAGTTTCAAGTAAATACCAGTATTTTTTAAAATCTTCTGGAGAATTTAGACCAAGATATGCTGGAAGTCTAACCATTACATCAAAAAGTTTACCTTCACTACCATTATAATAACTTAGATAACTTCTTAATTCTCTAAGTAATTCTTTATCTTTTTCCTCAACTATATCTTTAAAAGCAATTGAATATTCTGTATCAAAATCATTATTGCCCAAATCAAGAATATGAAAAATATAACTTAAAAATAGATTTTTTTTAACTATTATTCTGTTATTCATACAATATACCCAAATATTTATTTATTGTTTTTTATTATTAAAAATAATAATACAATCCTGAAAAACTATAGTCAAGTTAATGAAGCAATTAGAAATGGTGAAATGGATTTAAAGCTTTTCCTATCTAACTACTTCACTATTTCACGCTCTTATACGCTCCATATACCGTTATTATACTGCTTTTAATACAGATACCGGCTCAGAATCATACCGAGATGACAGGCGAACATATGGAGGGTGACGGAATATGGATTTTTAATTCTTAATTTATGTTCTACTAACATAAATTAATCTATCATTCTGGCAGAATAACTCTAAAACCTTGAGTATGAGCTTCAACATAAAGTCCATACATTCCCCTGCTTGAACCTCTCATAAAATCAGTATCATCATTACATGAACCACCACGAATAACTTTATAACTTCTCATTTTATTAAAAACTGGGTCAATTTCAGGAGATTCCTTATAAAAAGAACCCGAATAATAATCTTCACACCATTCCCAAACATTACCAGCCATATCATATAAACCCCAATCATTAGGTTTTTTTTGACCAGGTTTTACAGGTTTACCATTAGTTTCAGTAAAACCCTGATAATAATCACTATGTTCTTTATCACCCCAATAAAATCTTGTTTGAGTACCAGCTCTATAACAATATTCCCATTCAGCCTCAGTAGGAAGTCTAAAACCATTAGCATTATAATCAATATCAATATTATTTTGATTCAAAACATATCTTTCTTTAAGATTTTTGCTCCAAGAAAGAGCATTACAAAATTCAATAGCCTCATTCCATTTAACACTTTCAGCAGGAAGATTTGGATCTTTAAATTTTGAAGGATTATAACCAGTAACTTTTTCAAATTGTTTTTGAGTAATTTCATACTTAGAAATATAAAAACCTCTTGATATTTTAACCTCATGAGCAGGAATCTCATTAGTTTGTAAAAAATTACCATCTGAACCACCCATTTTAAAAACTCCAGGCGGAATAAATACCATTTCAAGGGAAATACCAGGAAATATTTCAATATTTTTAATATCACCAGGTTTTCTAAAAGTTCTAAATCTCTTTTTAACAGTATTTTTTGACCTTCCACCTTTATTTTGAGCAATAATTGAAATATTATAATCAGTATCAGGGGATAAATCTGAAATCCTGATTTTAGTCTCTGAAACTTCAGCATATTCAGCATTGTCAATAAAAACTATATATTTTTCAGTATTTTCAATATCATTCCAGCTAAACTCACCACCACGAGAAAAAACATCATTAATAACAACTTCAATCTTACCAAGCGGAGGTAAAATATCAGGATTATATTCAATAACTTTATTTTCCTCTACAAACTCAATATTATCAACAATTTTTGAAAAACCATCTTTTTTAATTTCAACACGATAATTATCATAAGGAAGAGTTTTCTCAAAAGGAGATTCTTCCCATTTATCATCATTAATGCGAATAAGAGCAGGAGGATAAGTTTTAATTTTAAGAATTCCAGTTTTTCTTTTATCAAGAACAAGCTTATTATAATTATTTTTTGAAACATCAATAATAAAACTTTTTGATTCAAAATATTTATGTTCTAAAGTAACAGATATTTCCTCAGACTCAGACTCACCATTATAAGGAGTCAAAGCAATTTTTTTTTTATCAATAATAACTTTAGCACCCTGAGGTTGAGAATCAATAGTATATAAAAAATTAGAAATTTTAAAAACTTTCTTGTCAGATAATTTCTGTTCAGTTGATGACTGTTCAGTTGATGACTGTTTTGGAATTATTTCTTTAAGAAGATTTTCCTTAACAGGAATTTGTTTTACCATAGATTCTTTACTATCAACTTTTATTTCAACATCAAGTACTTTATCCCTTTCACCAATACGGCTAATCTGTTTATTAATATCGCTCACAACTTCAACTTTCTCATCATTATTTTTAAATAATGACAAAATAATAGTTAACAAAATAACCAAAATAGAAAAAGCAATAAGAAATAAATAGATTTTTTTATTTAATTTTAAATTAAAAGATTTTTTATTAGAATCAATCTGCTCAGTAGTATCAGAAAAATCATTATTTTTATCAATTGCATCGCAATTTTCATCAATATAGTCATGGTCATTATCATTATAATCATGATCATCATCATGATTATGATCATCAAAAACAACTTTATTAAAATCAACCTTAGAAAAACTCTTTAAAATATCATCTTGAAGTTCATCAAAATCCATATCATCGTCATTTTTACCAAGAATCTCATGATAATCATCAATGTTTTCTATATCACTAATATATTTAACTTCATCATTATCGGCAGAGTGATCATCTTCTTCTAAATCATTATCGTCAGAGTCATCAGAATCATCTTCTGTATCCTCATCATCATCATCATCCTCATCTTCAATTTCATTGTCAATATCAATATCAAGATCAAGCTCTTCTTTTTCATAGTTTTCAGCATGCCAAGGATTATTACTTTTTTTAGGAGTTTTATCTTCAATATCTTTGGTTTCTTCAATTTCTTCAGTATCGTTTTCAACTTCACTATCATCATCATCTTCTTCAATTTCATCATCAATATCAAGAACAAGCTCTTCTTTTTCATAGTTTTCAGCATGCCAAGGATTATTACTTTTTTTAGGAGTTTTATCTTCAATATCTTTGGTTTCTTCAATTTCTTCAGTATTGTTTTCAACTTCACCATCATCATTTTCAACCAAATCAAATTCATCCCATATATTATCTTTATTATCAGAATTGTTATTTGTTTCATGCTTTTTATCTTCATCATCAATAGGAGATTCCACATCAATAATAAGTTCAGAATAACCATTATCATCCTTTTCCCAAGGATTTATATTTTTTTTATC
>Ga0265293_10004014_pt1 | contig 26518 bp, 30 predicted proteins | sample Munlanlewell138R_FD_192505 | JGI IMG/M metagenome (GOLD analysis project Ga0265293, IMG submission 192505) | Leachate microbial communities from a municipal landfill in Southern Ontario, Canada - Leachate well 138R | ecosystem: Engineered > Solid waste > Landfill > Unclassified | place: Canada...
CATGGCGCCCGCCGTATCCTGACGTTCAAGCCCCCCGTAACCACGTTTCATGGCCCGTCGATCTCTCGCCACAATCGTCAGAACAGGCCGTGACTTCCTCCCACCGCCCCGGCCAGAGCGATCACGGAGGCCGTCAGCAGCAACCAGTGCATCCGTTCCATTCGCGCGAAATCGCGTTCCGGCGTGGCCGATGCCGCCATGCGCCGATGGAGGAACAACGGTTCGGCCACGAACAGCATCGCCGCGAAGGCCAGCCAGACCGCGACCATGGCGTGCATCCACCAGAAGCGCGGATCGGCGAAACGGTCCCACATGTCCGCGCGCCAGGTCATCCAGAACCCGCTCGCGCCCGCCAGCAGCACCCAGATCCGCGCCTGCGGGGCAAAGCGCCCCTCGAAGCGGTGAAACGCGGAGAGCCTTTCATCCGGCGGATAAAGGCTTCGCACGGACGGCATGACCACCAGCGTCACGAAAGCCACGCCGCCGATCCAGAACAGGACCGACACGACATGGAGCACGCGGGCGACGGTAATATCATCCATGCACGGCCTCCCTCGCTTCAGGCGGCTTTCCCGGCCCTCTCGCCCGGCCCCTCACCCCGATTTCCGTCAAGCCGGAAGAACATGGCGAGTTGCAGGCTTTCCGCGATACGCGCCGCCTTGGCCTGAAGCGCGGCGGCGGCCTGCGGCGCCATCAGTTCGTCCGTGGTCCGGGCCCAGAGCGCCAGCCAGCGGTCGAACAGTTCGGGCGTGATGCGGCTGCCGTGCTTCACATGCGCGGGGACGGGCTGCCCCTTGTAGCGGCCGCTGGTGAGCATGACGGATGACCAGAACGCCGAGAGCTTTCCCAGATGTTCCGGCCAGTCGTGAATCGCATCGTTGAAGATCGGCCCAAGTTCCGTATCGGCGCGGACGCGCGCGTAGAAAGCGTCAACGAGCTGTTCCAGCCCTTCGTCGTTCAGTTCCAACCCGGCCATCGCGCCGACTCCAGAATCCATGCAAACTTTCGTGATTTCATACACCGCGTCGCCAAAACATGCAATAAAAATACATCTATTTTGCAGTATCCCGCCGGGTGTCCTCCTCCGCCAGCCCCATCGCGCGAAGCACATCGCCCGCATCGGCGCCGCGCGGCACGAGGAAGGCGCTGCCCGGCGCGCCGCCTTTCAGAACCGTGACGGCATTCTTCGGACAGATATCGAGGCAGGGCACCGGGACGACCTTGACGCGGCGCTTGCCGCGCTTGATCTCCTTGCGCAGCACCTTGTCGAGCCGGTCATCCTGTTTCGCGCCGAAGCCACCGTCCAGCTTCTTGCCGCACTTGCGGCAGACCAGCAGGATATCGTCCCATTTCACGGCGATCTCACGGACGGCTTTCGTCGACATCTTTTTCTCCGGGCATCAATGAGCCATTGACCGGATCATGCCATGGCGAAGGCCGGAGGAGCGAACGGCGAATCCCGTTCTCTCTGTGCGCCGTAGCCGATCAATGCCCCGAGCTTGACAAACCAGCCGATTTCCCTAAGGGCCACGCCTTCGCAACTGGCCCCGCACCCCGGTGAAGCGGCGGCCCTTTCCGGCATCAGGCCGGAAGGCGCGGAATCCGGGCCTATGAAGCGGCGGGCATTTTCGCCATCGCCGCACGCAAGTTGAAGGATAGCGCAATGTCCAAGCGCAAGAGCGCCAAGTACAAACTCGATCGCCGCATGGGCGAGAACATCTGGGGCCGCCCGAAAAGCTCGGTCAACCGCCGCGCCTACGGCCCCGGTCAGCACGGCCAGCGCCGCAAGGGCAAGCTTTCGGACTACGGCATCCAGCTTCGCGCCAAGCAGAAGCTGAAAGGCTATTACGGCGACGTCACCGAAAAGCAGTTCAAGCGGACCTATCAGGAAGCCGCCAGCATGAAGGGCGATACCGGCCAGAACCTGATCGGCTTGCTGGAACAGCGTCTCGACATGGTCGTCTATCGCGCCAAGTTCGCGCCGACGATCTTCTCGGCCCGCCAGGTTGTCAGCCACGGCCACATCCGCGTGAACGGCGTGAAGTGCAACATCGCCAGCCGCCGCGTCCGCCCCGGCGACATCATCAGCCTGGGCACCAAAGCCAAGGAAATGGCCCTGATCGCCGAAGCGCAGGCCCTGCCGGAACGCGAAGTCCCCGATTACGTCGCGCCCGACGGCACCGACAAGGCAACCTTCGTGCGCGTGCCGACGCTGGACGAAGTGCCCTATCCCGTGCGCATGGAACCGAACCTGGTGGTCGAATTCTACTCGCGCTGACCGGTTGCGAAACGCGAAACAGAAAAGGCGGCTCTTCGGGGCCGCCTTTTTCGTTTGGCGATCAGGTGTGGAGCAAGGATGTCTTGCCATAGTATCGTTTTACGCTTCGCTCGGAGGATGCGCGCATCATGTCGCTGACCGATCTGCTCGTTCCCACTTACAGGCAGATGCTGACGTCGCTTTCAGGCTGGTTGGATAAGGCCCAGGCTGGAATGCCTGAAGGCAAGGCGGAAGCGCTTCTTTCCGCCTGTCTTGCGCCCGATATGTTCCCGTTAGCGACGCAGATTCGGTTTGCCTGCGTGCAGGCCCAGGAAGGCGTGTATCGGCTCAAGGGGGAGGATTTTCCCAATTCAATAGACCAGCTTCTGGATGAGGGCCGAAATGCTGGCCAGGAACCCGGTTCGATCGCAGATGCCCAGGCAAGAATCCGTGAAACAATCGCGTTGCTCGATGGGTTGGCTCCGGGTGTGCTCAATGGTGAAGCGGGAAGATCAATCGCCCATGCTTTGCCAACTGGCATGATCTTCGATCTGACGGCGGAACAATATACCCGCGATTGGACATTGCCTCAATTCTATTTTCACCTGATGATCGCCTATGCGATCCTCCGCGCCGAAGGCGTCGATCTCGGCAAAGCCGATTACGTGGCGCATATGTTCACCCATTTGCGGCCCGGCACGATGCCTTCCCCTTGAAGGACAGAGCGAACCGAATCGACCTCGCCCGCTTTTCGATGCGATGAACCTCACCTCAAAACCCGCACGCCTCCCGCATGGCCTTCGCCGCGTTGGCCGATCCGGTGAGGCCGAACGCGGCGACGTCCTGCCACTTGCTGTTCACCAGCACCATCCGCCCGCCGCGCGCGAAGGAATCGAGGAACACCGGCGATAGCAGCCGGGCCAGTTGCCACTGCCCGGCGGCAGCCGCATAGCGAAGCTGCAAGGTGAAAGCGTCGCGCCATTCCGCGCCTTCCACGAAGATGATGGCACGTTCCGCCTGACCATTCACGCGTTGCAGGTCCGCCCCGGCATAGCCGGACAGCGTGCCCGTTACGCCCGGCTTGCCATTCTCGCATGACGCCGTGAGCGTCGCCGATCCGTCTTCGGCCACTTGCCCGATCTGGATCGACGCGCCACTCGCGCCGGTCTGAACATTCCATGCCTCCTGCGCCACGGCAGGCGACACGGCGGCAGCAACCGCGACGGCGGAAAATCCGGCAAGCGTTCTGGCAAAAGGCATCGTCATCTCTCGTTACCGCTATAATAGTCCCGGCGAAAATCGGCGGCAAAGGCGCTGAACCGCCCTTCCCCGATAGTGTCGCGCATCGCCTGCATCAGTTGCTGGTAAAAGCCGATGTTGTGTTCCGTCATCAGCATGGCGCCCAGAATCTCCCCCGACTTGATGAGATGATGCAGATAAGCCCGGCTGTATATCCCGCATGTCGGGCAAGGACAGCGTTCGTCCAGCGGCCCCGTATCTTCCGCGAATTTCGCGTTGCGCAAGTTGATCGGCCCGTTCCAGGTGAAGGCCTGCCCGTTGCGCCCCGAACGGGTCGGCAACACGCAATCAAACATGTCCACGCCGCGCTCCACCGCGCCGACGAGGTCGTCGGGCTTGCCCACGCCCATCAGGTAGCGCGGGCGATCCCGTGGCAACTGGCCGGTCGCGAAATCAAGCGTGGCGAACATCGCCTCCTGCCCCTCGCCCACCGCCAGCCCGCCGATGGCATAGCCGTCGAAGCCGATAGCGCGCAGGGCATCCGCGCTTTCCCGCCGCAGCCCTTCGTCGAGCGCACCCTGCTGGATGCCGAACAACGCCGCGCCCGCTGCATGGTCCGCGCCCGCGTCAAAGGCATCGCGGCTGCGCCTGGCCCAGCGCATCGACATTTCCATGGAGCGCGCGATCCCGTCACGCGGCTGGTCGACCTTCGGGCATTCATCGAAGGCCATGACGATATCGGAACCCAGCAACCGCTGGATTTCCATCGAGCGTTCCGGCGAAAGCATGTGGCGCGATCCATCGAGGTGGCTGGCGAAAGTCACGCCTTCCTCGGTGATCTTCCGCAAGTCCGAAAGGCTCATCACCTGATAGCCGCCGCTGTCCGTCAGGATCGGGCGATGCCAGTTCATGAAGCGGTGCAGCCCGCCCAGCCGCGCCACGCGCTCCGCGCCGGGGCGCAGCATCAGGTGATAGGTGTTGCCCAGGATGATGTCGGCGCCCGCCGCGCGCACGGCTTCGGGCTTCATCGCCTTCACCGTGGCGGCCGTGCCCACCGGCATGAAAGCAGGTGTGCGGATCTCGCCGCGCCGCATCGCAATGACGCCGCGCCGCGCCAGCCCGTCCGTCGCGTCGATGCGGAAGGAAAATCGTTCTGCCATGGCGCATGGCCATAAAGGCATGGGCCACAGGCTCAAGCCTTTCCCTGGCCCTCCGGCAACAGCAGGCTGGCATCGCCATAAGAATAGAAACGGTATTCCGCCGCGATGGCATGGGCATAGATCGCCTGCATCCGCTCCAGCCCCATCAGCGCCGAAACCAGCATAAACAAGGTCGAGCGCGGCAAGTGAAAGTTCGTCACCAACCCGTCGATTGCCCGGAAACGATAGCCCGGCGTGATGAAGATCGCCGTATCCCCCGAAAAGGGCCGGATCACGCCGTCCTCGCCGGTCGCGGTTTCCAGCAAGCGCAGCGAGGTCGTGCCCACGGCGATCACGCGCCCGCCATTCGCACGCGCGGCATTGAGCCGATCCGCCGTCGCGGCGTCGATCGTGCCCCATTCGGCGTGCATGGCGTGATCGGCGGTATCCTCTGCCTTCACCGGCAGGAACGTGCCCGCGCCGACATGCAGCGTCAGCGTCTCGCTGCCGACGCCCGCCGCCGCCAGCGCGCCCATCAAGCGGGGCGTGAAATGCAGCGCGGCGGTGGGCGCGGCGACCGCGCCGTCCTTTTGGGCGAACATCGTCTGGTAATCGCCGCGGTCCGCCTCGTCCGCCTCGCGCTTGCCCGCGATATAGGGTGGGAGCGGCATCCGCCCGGCTCGTTCCAGCAGCACTTCCACCGGCTCATCGCCCGTGAAGGCCAATGTCCAACTTCCGTCCGGGTGCCGCGTTTCGGCCAGGGCGGCAACATCGGCGGGGAAAGCGATCCTATCGCCCTCGCGCAGCCGCTTGCCGTTGCGGATGAAGGCCTGCCAGCGCCGCAAGTCCACGCGCTTGTGCAAGGTCGCGCCGATGCGCGCCTCACCGCGCCTGCCTTCGAGCTGCGCGGGAATGACGCGCGTATCGTTGAACACCAGCACGTCATTCGCGCGCAGGCATTGCGGCAGGTCCGTCACCAGCCGGTCGGAAATTCCGCTCGCCCCCCGCGCCACCAGCAAGCGCGCGGAATCACGCGGCCGCGCCGGGCGCAACGCGATGCGTTCGGGCGGCAGGTGGAAATCGAAGGAATCGACCCGCATGGTCGCGCCGTCAGTTGGCGGGTGCCGGAGCCTCTTGCACCGCCGGAGCGGGCGCGGATGCGCCATCGGCCGCCATCGCGGCGCGCAGAATACGCGTGGGAGTGGCTGGCGGCTCGCCCCGCTCGATTGCGTCCACGGCATCCATGCCACCGATTACCCGGCCGAACACGGTATATTTCCGGTCGAGCGCGAAGCGCGGATAGAACACGACGAAGAACTGGCTGTTGGCGCTGTCCGGGTCATTGGTGCGCGCCATGGAAACCGTGCCGCGCAAGTGGGGCATGGCGTTGAATTCCGCCTTAAGGTCCGGCAGTGTCGAGCCGCCCTGTCCCGTGCCGGTGGGGTCGCCGGTCTGGGCCATGAAGCCGTCGATCACGCGATGGAAGATGATGCCATCATAGAAGCCCTGCCGCACCAGCGTCTTGATCCGTTCGACATGATTGGGCGCCCATGCCGGCATGAGCCGGATCGCCACACGCCCGCCGGTCGACAGATCGAGCAGCAGGACATTTTCGGGATCGTGCGCCGGGTCGGGATCGACCACCGGGCTGACGGGGGCCGCTGCCGGTTCGGACGCCGGAGCGGGCGCCTTGTCCTTTGCCGCCGCCGGTGCCGCGAAAAGCGCCAGACCGAGCATCATCGCGGGGATCAGGGAAATCTTCATCGAACACTCTCAACGGGGATCGGACGGGCAATGGCAGCAAGCGCTTCCTTGCATGGGGCGCAACCGATAGCGCCGCGCCGCTGACGTTGCAATGAATGGGGACAATGAACGGGGCGACAAACGCTTCGGAGAACGGTCAGTAGTCGCCCAGCCGCCCGCGTTCCTCGACACGGCGCATGACTTCATCGCGCACGCTGGGGCTGACGAACCGGGAAATATCCCCGCCGAACAGGGCGATTTCCTTGACCAGCTTGGACGCGATCGGCTGAAGGCTCACATCCGCCATGAGGAACATGGTCTCTATGCGGGGATTGAGCTGCTGGTTCATGCCCGCCATCTGGTATTCGTATTCGAAATCCGCCACGGCGCGCAAACCCCGCAAGATGACTCCCGCCCCCTGCTTTTCCGCGAATTTCATGAGAAGCGCATTGAAGCCCACGACGCTGACGTTTTCTATGCCGAGCGCCTGCGTTTCCCGCTCCACCTTCGCCATGCGTTCTTCCGGCGTGAACATCGGGTTCTTCGACGGATTGGTCGTGACGCCGATGATGAGCCGGTCCACCAGTTTTGCGCCGCGCCGGATAATGTCGAGATGACCCAACGTGATGGGATCGAACGTCCCCGGATAGACGCCGATCCTCTGCCCCCCCGATGCGGTCATTACCTGTCCCTTTCCACGATGTAGCGGGCGATGGCCCGCAGCATGTCGGCCTCTGGCCCGTAATGCGAAAGATGCGTGATCGCCTGATCCACCAGCATGCGCGATTGCGCGCGCGCACGCGCGGCGCCCAGCAACGAAACGAAAGTCTGTTTGCCCGCGTCCGCGTCCTTGCGCAGCGCCTTTCCCGCGGTGGCCTCATCGCCTTCATGATCCAGCAGGTCGTCCGCGATCTGAAAGGCAAGGCCGATATCGCGCGCATAGCCGCGCAGATGCGTCCGCCCTTCGGGCGGTACGCGGCCAAGGATCGCGCCCATCTCCACCGCCGCGCCCAGCAAGGCGCCGGTCTTGAGTTGCTGAAGCCGAGTGACGGCGGGCAGATCGAACTGGCCGCCCTCCGCCACGATATCCATCATCTGGCCGCCCGCCATGCCCTGAAAACCGCTGGCGGTGGCCAGCGTGGAAACAAGTTCCGCGCGCGTGAAGGGATCGCCGCTCGTCGCCGGATCGGCCAGAATCTCGAATGCAAAGGCATGAAGCGCGTCGCCCGCCAGAACGGCTGTCGCTTCGTCGAATGCGCGATGCACCGTCGGCTTGCCGTGACGCAGGTCGTCATCGTCCATGCACGGCAAGTCGTCGTGAATGAGCGAATAGACGTGGATCGCTTCCACTGCCGCGGCGGCACGAATCGTTCCCTCGCGACCCACGCCGAACAGGTCCGCCGTCGCGGCCACCAGCAGCGGACGAAGCCGCTTGCCGCCGCCGACCGCCGCATAGCGCATGGCTTCGACAAGGCGCCCGCGCGCATCGCCGGGCACGGGCATGAGCCGGTCGAACGCCGCGTCTACTTCCCGCGCGATGCGGGCCAGGCCATCGGCCAGCAGCGAATCGGCCGCCACGGTGTCCGCCCCGCTCACGCGCCCTCATCATCGAAGGGCCGTGTGCCCTGGGCTGTGCCGTCCGGCCCTGCGACGATCCGCTCGATCCGCGCCTGCGCGGCATCGAGCCGCGACTGGCAATGCTTACGCAACGCTTCCCCGCGTTCGTAAAGCGTGATCGAATCGTCCAGCGGCACGTCGCCGCTTTCCAGCTTGCGCACCACGTCCTCAAGCGCGCGCAGCGCGTCCTCGAAGCTCAACGCGGCAATATGGGCATCGCTTTCCGACATATCCGCAGCAATGGCGGGGCCGTGCGCCCCGGTCAAGCGCAGCGAATGCGCTTCGGGACACTGGCCTATCGCGCGCGGTGAGGCTAAGGCGCGCGCCATGACTACCGCCGCACCTGCCATCACGCCCGAAGTCGTCGAAGCCCACGGTCTCAGCCCCGATGAATACGAACGCGTCCTGCACGCCTTGGGGCGGGAGCCGAATCTGGTTGAACTGGGCATCTTTTCCGTGATGTGGAGCGAACATTGCTCCTATAAATCAAGCCGCATCCACCTGAAGAAGCTGCCGACCGAAGCGCCCTGGGTGATCTGCGGCCCCGGCGAGAACGCGGGCGTCATCGACATAGGCGGTGGGCCCAATGGAGTCAGGCAGGCCGCCATCTTCAAGATGGAGAGCCACAACCACCCCAGCTACATCGAACCCTATCAGGGCGCGGCCACCGGCGTCGGCGGCATCCTGCGCGACGTGTTCACGATGGGCGCCCGGCCCGTCGCCAATCTGAACGCGCTGCGCTTCGGGCGGCCCGATCATCCGAAGATGAAGCATCTGGTGCAAGGCGTGGTCGCGGGGATCGGCGGTTACGGCAACTGCGTGGGCGTGCCGACCGTAGGCGGCGAGACGAACTTCCACAGGGCCTATGACGGCAACATCCTGGTCAACGCGATGACCGTGGGCGTCGCGGACGCGGACAGAATCTTCTATTCGGCGGCCACGGGCCTCGGCAATCCCATCGTCTATGTCGGATCGAAAACCGGGCGCGACGGCATCCACGGCGCAACCATGGCCAGCGCCGATTTCGACGAGAACTCGGACGAAAAGCGCCCCACCGTGCAAGTGGGTGACCCCTTCACCGAAAAGCTGCTGATCGAGGCCTGCCTCGAACTGATGGCAACGGACGCCATCGTCGCCATTCAGGACATGGGCGCGGCGGGCCTTACCTCCTCCAGCGTCGAGATGGCGAGCAAGGGCGGCGCGGGCATCCGCCTGAACATGAACGCCGTGCCCTGCCGCGAACAGGGCATGACACCTTACGAAATGATGCTGTCCGAAAGCCAGGAACGCATGCTCATGGTGCTGAAGCCCGGCAAGGAGCCGATGGCCGAAGCGATCTTCCGCAAGTGGGAGCTGGACTTCGCGGTGATCGGCGAAGTGACGGATACGGGCCGTATGGTGCTGGAGTTCGACGGCGAAGTCGTATGCGACATTCCGCTCGGCCCGCTGGCGGACGACGCTCCGCTCTATGACCGGCCGCATGTGCCGACGCCTGCCCCCGCCCCGCTGGAAAACGTGCCGCAAAGCGCGGATATCGGCGCGGACCTGCTGAAGCTGATCGGCTGCCCGGACCTCGCGTCCCGCCGCTGGATCTGGGAACAGTATGACAGCCAGGTCGGCGCGGACACATTGCAGAAATCGGGCGGCGACGCCGCCGTCGTGCGCGTCCACGGCACGCAAAAGGCATTGGCGATGAGCACGGACTGCACGCCGCGCTATTGCTTTGCCGATCCCTACGAGGGCGGCAAGCAGGCCATCGCGGAATGTTATCGCAATATCAGCGCGGTGGGCGCGACGCCGCTGGCCGTGACGAACTGCCTCAACTTCGCCAATCCGCAGCGCCCGGAAATCATGGGCCAGATCGTCGGCTGTCTGGAAGGCATGGGCGACGCCTGCCGCGCGCTGGACTTCCCGATCGTGTCGGGCAACGTCAGCCTCTACAACGAAAGCAAGGCGACAGGCGGCGGCAGCGCGATCCTGCCCACCCCCGCCATCGGCGGCGTCGGCCTGATGGCGGACCATGAGGCGATGGCTACGATAGCGTTCAAGGCGGCAGGGGAAGCGATCTTCGTCATCGGCAAGAACAACGGCCATCTGGGGCAATCGCTCTGGCTGCGCGAACTTCATGGCCGCGAGGACGGTGCCCCTCCGCCCGTTGACCTCGCCGCCGAACGCACTCATGCCGAGTTCGTCCGCACGCTGATCGCGCAAGGCAAGGTCAGCGCGGTGCATGACGTATCGGACGGCGGCCTGCTGGTGGCGATCGCGGAAATGGCCATGGCGAGCGGGATAGGCTGCGAACTGGAGCAGATCGGCGACCAGTTCACGGCCTTCGGCGAAGATCAGGCGCGCTATGTCGTAACCAGCGCGGTTGCGGATACCATCCAGGCGGCGGGGATACCGATGACACGGATCGGCACCACCGGCGGGAACGCCGTGAAAGGTCCGGGCTTCGCCGTGGCGGTAGCCGACTTGCGCGAAGCGAACGAAGCCTTCTTCCGCGATTGGATGGAAGGGTGAGGGGATGACCGGCTTTGGATCGCACGAAGCCACAAAGCCACGAAATTTAATTCAGAACGTCTGAAAGCCGTTGCCCAGCAAGCCGTGGATTGCGGCTATCGCATTCATGCCGAACTGGGGCCGGGCCTCCTGGAATCCGTCTATGAAATCGTTCTCTGCGAGAGCCTGAAAAATCGCGGCCTGCTTTTCACCCGGCAATGCCTTCCGGGCAGACATTCTCGTCGAGAACATCTTGCTGATCGAACTGAAATCCACCGAGCACCATGCGCCGGTCACGCCAAGCAACTGCTTACTTATCTGCGCTTGCTCGAACTGCCGCTCGGCTTACTGATGAACTTCGGTGCAGCAAGCTTCAAGGAAGGCGTCCGCCGCATCGCCAACAACTATTATCGTCCCGCCTGATATCTTTGTGACTTAGTGTCTTTGTGCGGAAGAACCTTCACTCCCAAACCCACTCTTCGCGCGGGATTCCCAGCAACTGAAGCACGGCGGTCAGGTCGCCCCGGTCGATCCAGCCGTCGGCGGCGGCGCGCGCCTTGGGCTTGGCGCGATAGGCAAGGCCGTAAGTGGCGGCTTCCAGCATCGGGATGTCGTTCGCGCCGTCGCCTGTCGCCAGGCTTCCCGCGCTTTCACCCAGCCCTTCCATTTCGGCCAGCAGAGTGGCGCGCTTCACCGAGCTGTCCGTAATCGGGCCGACCAGTCCGCCCGTCAGCCTGCCGTCCGCCACATCCAGCCGGTTGGCGACGACGTGATCGAAGCCGAGCTGCTCCGCCACCGGATCGGCGAACTGGTGGAAGCCACCCGTCACCAGTACGGTGCGGCAGCCCTTGTTTTTCAACGTGGCGACGAGCACGCGAGCGCCCGGCATCGGCGCAATGCGGGTGGCAAGGCATTCGGCGATGGCGCCTTCCGACAAGTCGCGCAGCAGCAGCACGCGCTCGCGCAGCGCGCTCTCGAAATCGAGTTCGCCCTGCATGGCGCGTTCGGTGATGGCGGCGATATGGTGCTTGATCCCCGCGAAATCCGCCAGTTCGTCAATGCACTCCGCCGAAATCATCGTCGAATCCATGTCGGAAATGAACAGGCGCGGCACTATCGGCTCATGGTCCGCGATCAGCATGTCGGACGGGGCGAAATGCCGGTCGAGAATGTCGCGCAACGTGGCCGTGTCTCCTCCGGGCAGGCCGAGTTGGAGAGTCTCGTCACAGAAATCGAGCATGCTCGCCGCCGCCAGCCGCAGGCCGTTTTCCTCCATCTCCGCCTTGGCCGCATCGAGATTTGCGGCAAGGCTGGCCGGTTCTGCTATCAGCCGGGCAATGAGCACTAAAGATACTCCAGAATTGCTTGATGCGGGCGGCACGCCGCCGCTGGCGCTCATCGCAGGGCCAACCGCCAGCGGCAAGAGCGATCTTGCGGTACAGGCCGCTCTTGCGGCGCAGGCGCGCGGCACGCCCGCCATCGTCATCAATGCCGACAGCGCGCAAGTCTATGCCGACCTTGCGGTGCTGAGCGCCCGCCCCTCATCCGATGAAATGCAGGGCGTGGAGCATCGCCTGTTCGGCACATGGGACGGCGCGCGAGCCTGCTCCGCGGCCGACTGGGCAGCCGCCGCGAAAGCTGAGATCGCCCGTGCTCACGCACAGGGCGCTCTGCCCATTCTCGTCGGCGGCACTGGACTCTACATCCGCACCCTGCTGGACGGTATCGCGCCGGTCCCCGCCATCGACCCGGCGGTGCGCGAGGCGGTGCGCGCCATGGACACGGCGGATGCTCATGCCCTCCTCCAGCAAGTGGACCCCACCCGTGCCGAGTGCCTTTCCCCCAACGACCGCACGCGCATCGCCCGCGCGCTGGAGGTAGTGCGCTCCACCGGGCGGACGCTGGCGGACTGGCAGGCGGAGCGCCACGGCGGCATCGGCGGCAAAGTCGGCTTGCGCCCCCTGATCCTGCTGCCGGACCGTCAGGCACTTTATGAACGGTGCGACCGGCGCTTCGCCCTCATGCTGGAACGCGGCGCAATCGAGGAAGTCCGCGCATTGCTCGCCCGGCAACTCGATCCGGCCCTGCCCGTCATGCGCGCCATCGGCGTTCCCGAACTGGCCGGCTACCTGCGCGGCGAATGGACGCTGGACGAAGCGCGGACGCGCGGCGCGCAGGCCACGCGCAACTACGCCAAGCGGCAATTCACATGGCTGCGGCACCAGCCGCCCGTCACATGGCAGCGCATAGAGCCTGACAATTATAACCACAGCGACGTGATTGAAATTTTATTACCCAACTGATGATTGACATGACATATCATGTCCCTTAGTGGCCACATCATTGATTGCCCCTGCAAGCGCAGGCAGGCCCGGCGCGGCGGTTGCCGTCCCGGGCCGGTTCTTTTAGAGAGCCGCGCTTCAAGTAAGGACATGGTAACGTGAGTGAAGAGCGCAGCGGCGCAAGCATCCTGGTCGAAACCCTGATCCGTCAGGGTGTGGACACCGTTTTCGGCTATCCCGGCGGGGCGGTTCTGCCCATCTATGACGCCCTGTTCGGCGACGAGCGCATCCGCCACATTCTCGTCCGCCACGAAGCGGGCGCGGCGCATGCGGCGGAAGGTTATGCCCGCTCCACCGGCAAGCCGGGCGTCGTGCTCGTCACGTCCGGCCCCGGCGCAACCAACGCCATCACCGGCATTGCCGACGCGTTCATGGATTCGATCCCGCTCGTCGTCATCACCGGACAGGTGCCGACCGGCGTGATCGGGTCGGACGGCTTTCAGGAAGCGGACACCGTCGGCATCTCGCGCCATTGCACCAAGCACAACTATCTGGTGCGCGACCCGGCGGAACTGGCCGCCACCATCGACGAAGCGTTCCAGATCGCCACGACCGGCCGGCCCGGCCCGGTGCTGGTCGACATTCCCAAGGATGTGCAGATCGCATCCGCCCCGTGGAGCGACGGCGCCATCCAGCGGCCCAACCGCTATGATCCCCGGCGCGAAGGCACGGCGGAAGAAATCGCCCGCGCAGTGGAGATGCTGGCCAATGCCAAAGCGCCCGTGTTCTACACCGGCGGCGGCGTCATCAATTCGGGGCCGAAGGCAACCGCCCTGCTGCGCCGTCTTCAGGAACTCACCGGCGCGCCCGTCACGTCCACGCTCATGGGGCTGGGCGCTTTCCCTGCCGATCATCCCGACTGGCTGGGAATGCTGGGGATGCACGGCACATACGAATCGAACATGGCAATGAATCAGGCGGACCTGATCGTCGCCGTGGGCGCGCGTTTCGATGACCGCGTGACCGGCAGGCTGGACGCCTTCGCTCCGAACTCGGAAAAGATCCATATCGACATCGACCGCTCGTCCATCAACAAGACGGTTCCCGTCGATCTGCCGATTCTGGGCGATTGCGCGATGGTTCTGGAACAACTCATCGACGAATGGGGCAAGACCGGCCGCAAGGCGCAGGATCTGTCCGGCTGGAAAGCACGCATCGACGGCTGGCGCGAACGCAAGAGCCTTGCCTACCCCGCCCGCGCCGATGCGATCATGCCGCAGCGCGCGGTCGAACGGCTCTATGAACTGACGAAGCACCGCGATCCGATCATCACCACGGAGGTCGGCCAGCACCAGATGTGGGCGGCGCAGTATTTCCCGTTCTTCGCGCCGAACAAATGGCTGACCTCGGGCGGCCTCGGCACCATGGGCTACGGCCTGCCCGCCGCCATCGGCGCGCAGGTCGGCAATCCCGGCGAACTGGTGATCGACATCGCGGGCGACGCCTCGATCCAGATGAACATCCAGGAACTGGGCACCGCGATCCAGTATCGCCTGCCGGTCAAGGTCTTCATCCTCAACAACGAATGGATGGGCATGGTCCGCCAATGGCAGGAACTGACTTATGAAAGCCGCTATTCCAATTCCTATTCGGACAGCCTGCCCGATTTCGTCCGGCTGGCGGAAGCCTATGGATGGAAAGGCATCCACATCGAAAACGAAGGCCAGCTTGACGACGGCATCCGCGCGATGATCGAGCATCCCGGCCCGGTCATCGTCGATTGCCTCGTTTCCAAGGAAGCCAACTGCTTCCCGATGATTCCCAGTGGGGCCGCCCACACCGAGATGATCCTTTACGGGGATGCCGTGGCGGGCACGATGGACGACGAAGCGAAAGCTTTGGTTTAAGGGCGCTGGTCTGAGGAACGAATGATGATGAAGATCAAGCAGGCCGAGGGCGAGCGGCATGTCCTGACGCTGACTGTCGACAACGAAGCGGGGATACTCGCCAAGATCGCGGGACTGTTCACGGCACGCGGCTATAATATCGACAGCCTGACCGTGGCGGACATCACCGAGAACCACGCCGTCAGCCGCATCACCATCGTGACGCACGGCCCGCCTTCGCAGATCGACCAGATCCACGCGCAACTCGAACGCCTCGTGCCGGTCCACAAGGTGACGGACCTCACGGAAAAAGGCCCGCACGTCGAACGCGAACTGGCGCTCATCAAGGTATCCGGCACCGGCGATTCGCGCGTGGAGGCGCTGCGCGTCGCCGACGTGTTCCGCGCCAAGGTGGTCGATACCACGACGTCCAGCTTCATTTTCGAACTGACCGGCAACCCCGACAAGATCGACAGCTTCGTCGCGCTGATGCGCGAACTGGGGCTGGTCGAGGTCGGCCGCACGGGGATCGTCGGCATGATGCGGGGAAGCGCAGCCGCCTGATTTTTCAATTCAATTCAACACTTCGTCACCCCGAACTTGTTTCAGGGTCCATTTTCCGGGATAGCGCCGCACAAGCGCGCCCGATGGATGCTGAAACAGGTTCAGCATGACGAGCCAGCCAGGGAACCGAACGATGAAAGTCTATTACGACGCCGATTGCGACATCAACCTCATCACCGGCAAGAAGATCGCCATTGTCGGCTACGGCAGCCAGGGCCATGCCCACGCGCAGAACCTGCGCGATTCGGGCGTAAAGGAAGTGGCCATCGCGCTGCGTCCCGGTTCCGCCACCGCCGCCAAGGCCGAAGGCGCGGGCTTCAAGGTCATGACCAACGCCGATGCCGCCAAGTGGGCCGACGTGCTGATGATCCTCGCGCCCGACGAGCATCAGGCCGCGATCTGGGAAAACGACATCAAGGGCAACCTGCGTCCCGGCGCGGCCTTGGCCTTCGCGCATGGCCTCAACATCCATTTCGGCCTGATCGAGGCGCCCGCCGACGTCGACGTCATCATGATCGCGCCGAAAGGCCCCGGCCATACCGTACGCGGCGAATATGTGAAGGGTGGCGGCGTGCCGTGCCTCATCGCGGTGCATCAGGACGCCAGCGGCAACGCGCATGACGTCGCGCTGGCCTATGCCTCCGGCGTCGGCGGCGGCCGTTCGGGCATCATCGAAACGAACTTCAAGGAAGAATGCGAGACCGACCTGTTCGGCGAGCAGGCCGTGCTCTGCGGCGGCCTTACGCATCTGATCCAGGCCGGATTCGAGACGCTGGTCGAAGCCGGCTACGCGCCGGAAATGGCCTATTTCGAATGCCTCCACGAAGTGAAGCTGATCGTCGACCTGATGTATGAAGGCGGTATCGCCAACATGCGCTATTCGATCTCGAACACCGCCGAATACGGCGACATCACCACGGGTCCGCGCATCATCACGCCGGAAACCAAGGCGGAAATGAAGCGCGTTCTGGAAGACATCCAGGCTGGGCGCTTCGTCAAGAACTTCGTGCTGGACAACCGCGCCGGCCAGCCGGAACTCAAGGCCAGCCGCAAGGCCGCCGCCGCTCATCCCATCGAGCAGACGGGCGCGAAGCTGCGCGCCATGATGCCGTGGATCGGCGCGAACAAGCTGGTGGACAAGGCGAAGAACTGATCGTTCGGAACCATCCGCCGGTTGCCGCGTTCTCATCGCTGGCGGCCGGCGGATGCGGCCGATTTGCATGAATGTGGAGGACAGGGCTATGCGGACATCATACAAGCGGCTTGGTTTCGTTTTCGCGGGCGCTCTGGCCATCGCGGCGCCTCTGGTGGCGCAACAGGCCATGCAGAAGCCCGGCGCACCCGATCCCGCGCGCGTCACGGCGGGCGCCTATACGGTCGATTCCGATCACACCATGGTCCGCTGGGAAGTCGATCATCTGGGCATCACACCCTATTTCGGCATTTTCGGAGATGTGTCCGGGACGCTGACGCTTGATCCGAAGAACCCGTCGGCCGCCAAGCTGGATGTCATCATTCCCGTTTCAAAAGTAACCACCGCCAGCGCGGGGTTGACCGAGCACCTGCTGCGCGCTCCGAAGGAAAGCGGAGGCAAGCCCGATTTCTTCGGCCCCTCGCCCGTTGACGCGCGTTTCGTCTCCACTGCCGTCGTCGTCGACAAGGACGACCCGGACGAAGCGAAAGTGACCGGCAACCTCACTTTGAACGGCGTGACCCGGCCCGTCACGCTCGATGTCGACTTCTACGGCGCGGGCAAGATGCCGCAGCCGATGGGCGGCAAGGAACAGATCGGCTTCGAGGCTGAAACGACGATCCGGCGCAGCGACTTCGGCATCGGCGGCTTCATTCCGATGGTGTCGGACGAAGTGAAGCTGGATATCGTCGCCGCGTTCGTGAAATAAGAAACGGCCCACGATGACAGCACGCGCTCTGCTTCCCCTGCTTGCAGGTTCGGTTCTGGTGCTTTTCGGGTGCGCGCCGAAGCCTTCGGCGGAGCCCGTCCTGGCGGAGTCTCCCGCCGTTGAAACCGCGAATCCCACCGAAGATCAATGCGGCGCGAGCAAGCTGAGCGAATACCTCAACGCTGTGCCCACCAAGGACGTCATGGATAATATCAAGGCAATCGTGGGCCATGACCGCATCCGCGTGATCGAGCCGGGCAGCGCCGTCACCATGGACTACCGGGTTGACCGGCTCAATCTCGATATCGGCGAGGATGGCCGGATCAAGCGCTTCCATTGCGTTTGACACTTTACTTTTCGCCGCGAGTCCCCCATATGCGCGGCGTAATGACCAGCATTCTCGGCCTTACCCTGCGACTTACCCGCCCTTGGGCGTGAACTGACGCGTCGCTTGCCCGCGGCGCGCATGGCGCCCAGGGGATCATCGCCAGAAGCGTTCAAGCTGGAGAGCCATCGGCCAAAAGCTATCAGGGCGCACCGTTGAAGTCGCAGATCATACGAGACATTCCATGACCATGCTGAAAGATCCGTCGGTCAAATACCGGCCGTTTACTCCTATTAACCTGCCCGATCGCCAGTGGCCCACCCGCACGATCACCAAAGCGCCGCGCTGGCTGTCCACGGACCTGCGCGACGGCAATCAGGCACTGATCGACCCCATGGGGGCCGAACGCAAGAACCGCTTCTTCGATCTGCTGGTGAAGATCGGCCTGAAGGAAATCGAGATCGGCTTTCCCGCCGCAGGCGCGACGGACTACGATTTCATTCGCGGGCTGGTGGACAGCGGCCGCATCCCCGATGACGTCATTGTGCAAGTGCTGACCCAGTCGCGCGAAGACCTCATCACGACGTCTTTCGAGAGCCTCGCCGGCGTCCACACAGCCATTGTCCACCTCTACAACGCCGTTTCGCCGCTGTGGCGCCAGGTCGTGTTCGGGATGGAGCAGCACGAAGTGCGCGGCATCGCCGAAGCGGGCGCGAAAGTGTTGCGCGACCAGGCGGCGCGCTTCCCGCAAACGACGTGGCAGTTCGAATACAGCCCGGAGACGTTTTCCACCGCCGAACTCGATTTCAGCATCGAGTGCTGCGAAGCGGTGATGCGGATCCTGCAACCGACGCCGGAAAACCCCATTATCCTGAACCTGCCCGCCACGGTCGAGGCGGCGACGCCCAACATCTACGCCGACCAGATCGAGTATTTCTGCCGCAACCTGCCCAACCGGGACAGCGCCGTCATTTCGCTGCACACGCATAATGACCGGGGCACCGGCGTCGCGGCGGCGGAACTGGGCCTGATGGCGGGCGCGGACCGGGTGGAAGGCTGCCTGTTCGGCAACGGTGAACGCACCGGCAACTGCTGCCTGGTGACGGTCGGCCTGAACATGTACACACAAGGCGTCGATCCGGGCCTGGATTTTTCGGATATCGACGAAGTGATCCAGACGGTGGAATACTGCAACCAGCTCAAGGTGCCGGAACGCCATCCCTACGGCGGCGAACTGGTGTTCACGGCCTTTTCCGGCAGCCATCAGGACGCCATCAAGAAAGGCTTCGCGGCGCAGGAACAGCGCAACGACCAGTTGTGGTCCGTGCCCTATCTGCCCATCGACCCGGCGGACCTCGGCCGCACCTACGAAGCCGTGATCCGCGTCAACTCGCAGAGTGGCAAGGGCGGCTTCGCCTGGGTGATCGAGCAGGACCAGGGCCTGAAACTGCCCAAGCGGATGCAGGCGCATTTTTCCAGCCACGTTCAGGAACTGGCCGACGAACTGGGTCGCGAACTGCACGCCGCCGATATCTGGGACGTGTTCCAGCGCGTTTACCGGCTGAGCGACGGCCAGCATTTCCAGCTTGTCGACTATGCCGAGACGCGGAGCCCCGACGGCAGCCGCGTGTTCGCGGGCAAGATCGGCGTGGATGGTAAAGTGCAGTCCGTCTCCGGGCGCGGCAACGGGTTGCTTTCCTCGGTCGTCCACACGCTGGACGAAGCCTTCGGCGTGAAGCTGGAAGTGCGGGACTATTCGGAACACGCGATGTCGAAAGGGTCCGACGCGCGGGCGGCGGCCTATGTCGAATGCGTCACGCCGGATGGCCGCACCGTCTGGGGCGTGGGCATCGACGAGGACGTGGCAACGGCAGGCGTGCGCGCGGTGCTGGGCGCGGCGAATACGCTCAGCGGCTAGGACCAATCGACTTCAGCCCTAACCCGTCACGCCCCACAACGCTTCCGCCATGGCATCCAGTTCGGCGAAGTCAGTGGCCCTGCCATGCGGATCGTGGCGATTGAGCGATATGCGGCGGCCCTGACCGAGCAGGCGCCGCCGCAACGCGCCCTGCAACAGAGTCAGTTGCATCAGAGCCTGTTCCAGCGCGCAATCGGGCCTGCGTGCGCGCGCTTGCGACCATTTTGCCTCGATCCGCCCGACCCGCTCCATCACCAGTTCGTTATAGGTGCGGTGCGGCCCGCGATGCAGCGGCAGGCCAAGCCGCAGTGCGGCCGCGTCACTGGCCGGAAGCAGCAGGCCGTTGCCCCGGAAATCGTCGAAATCCACTCGCGTCCGCCCTACGCTTTCGAACAAGGGGCGGAAACACTGCCTGCCCAGCAATTGCCGGGGCAGGAGGTGGTGCCGTTGCAACCCCGGATCATGACCCGGCGCGTCACGGCGGTTGATCGCGCGAAAAGATAGCTTGCCGCGGACCGCCGTGACCATCATGCCGGTCCCACTGTGGTTCAGCCGGCGCCGGCACGGCGCGCGGCGACACGCTGGCCATCGCCCGACGGCTCAAGCACGACATCCATACCGCCCTGAAGCGTGACAGCTTGCGCCTGCGTGACACGGCCCGTTCCGACCAGGTAAGCGACGATCCGCGCCGCCGCCTTGATCGCATCCGTCCGCGCCTCCCCGGCCAGGGGCGGCAGAATCATTTCCTGGCCGGTGAAGAACCGCAAGCCGACGCTTTCCACGAGGCCCGCGCGGTCTACTTTGAACGCCGTCAACCCCAGCGCCGGAAACGGGCCGCCCGCCAGCCACGCGGCAACCACCTTGCGGCAATAGTCCGGCGCCATCCACGTTTCGGCGGGATTCCAGCCCACGGCCCGCGCGCCCAACCCATCGGCGAGATTGGCGGCCAGTCCGGCCATCATCCGAACGACGGGCATCAGGTTTGCGCCAGCGGCGATATGCGGGCCCGGCACCAGCTCTATCGCTTCCCAGTCCTTCCCCGCATCCCCATCTACTCCGAAGCGGAACGCGGGGGACGGGGCATCGGCACCCTGCGCCGGGGTCAGACCCGACAAATCGAACGTCAATCCGCTGGCGATAAGCTCCAGCCAGCCTTCGGCGGCATCAGGCGCGTAAGACACTTGCGCCGTGCCCAGATCGGGCGACGCATGATCCAAGGCCTCGCTCACCTGTGCGGCGCGAGGGCGCCTGCCCGCGTCGAACAGCAGGGATACGCCCGCACGAGGCTGTTTCGGAACCAATTTCCCCCCATTGCTCAATGCGAGGCGCACGGCCCCTCGGTCAATTGGCCGGTATTTGCCACTGTTTGACCGGCGGCGCGAGTCCCGCCGCCGCGATCAAGAACCGTTGCGGATCATTCCCTTTCAGAAAATCCCGAGGCGCAAACCGGCGCCCATGGCCTCGCCCAGTTCCCGGCAGCGCGCAAGCTCCGGTTCGGATACGATCTTGGGCGCAAGGATCGCTTCCGGCGTCTGCGCGGCCATGTTGACGATCACGCCTTCCGCAACCCGCTTCAGGCGCCAGCCAGTCACGATCCGGTCGATCTGCGCCTGTGCCCCATGACCGTCCGACCCCGCCGCGATCGCAGTGGCATAGGCACGTCCCTCGATACGGCCGAGCAACGGATAATAGCAGCGGTCGAACATTTCCTTCATCAGGCCCGTCATCGAGGCGAGGTTTTCCGGGCAGACGAAGAGATAACCCGACACCGCCAGCAGAGCGTCCGGGCAAGTATCGGCGGCGGCGATCAACCGGGCCTCATCGCCCGCGCCTTGCGCCGCCGCGCGCGCCATCGCTTCCGCCGCGCCGGTCCTGCTGTGCCAGACGATCGCCAGCATGGCACTGAAACCGGGGCAATGCCGTCAGCAGCCGCTCCCGCCGCCAAGGGCACCGCCCAGCATGCCACCGAGCCCGCCCCGGCGCTTGCACTTTTCACCCTCGCCCTGCTGCGCGCCCTGGGCACCTGCACCCTGGCCGCCCATCGTCATGCCTTGCGCCTGCATCCAGCTCGTCGTCGAGCGATGGCGGATACGCGCGGTCCAGTCAGGCCGCCAAGTTGCCGAAGCGTTGGCCGGACGCGGCGGATAGGCGAAATCCTCCTGCGGCCCGAACGCCGTCAGAGTGCCGATGCGGAAATCGGGCGTCGCGCGGATCACGTCCGCAGGAACCGTGCAATTGGACACGGTGGGCGCAAGCAAGGTGCGGTCACGAACCAGCGTGGCGGCCTGCGCGGGCGTGAGCCAGTCCGACAGACCGCCGCCGAACTGGCGGCTGGCGCTGCTGGTCCACATCACCATATCGCCCATCTCTCCGTTCGCGCCCTGCTTGCCGCCGAACACGCCGGCGAGATAGGCAGTCGCATCGGGAATGCCCGTCCATGAAGCGAGCGACGCACCGCTCGGCAGCGAGGATGTCCGCACGTTCAGCGCCCGCATGAAGTCCTTGGTCAAGGTGAACGAGATTTCGGGGGCATAGTTCGATGCGACGCGGTGCGCGCCCGGAAGCGAACTGTCGGATTTCACGAACTTGCCATCCTCGGCGGGCCAGCGTGTGAACGTGCGGCTGTTGGTCGCCGTCGGCCCCCAGTCCCGCACCACCGCGCTTGCCGGCATTCCGGCGGGCATCTGCCCCGCCGCGACGCGCGCGAAGTCTATGACGACAGGCTGCCCCTTGGGTGAGGTCTCGCCGCAACCCCAGAAGATCAGCAGGCGGCCCTTGGGCTTTTGGGGCAGCATCTCCGGCTCTCTTTCCACGCGCGCCGGCGCCACGAGCTGCACGGATTTGCCCAGCTTCGCGGACGGCGGCATGAAGTGATCGGCCTTGCCCGCGCCCTTGGCCGGAGCCTGGCCGGAACCGAGCCGCAGATGGAGTTCGTGCTGCACGTTGCTGGAGCGCCCGCCGCCGAGCATCATGCCCATCATGCCGCCCGCGCCCATTCCGGCAAAACCTGAAACAGTGCCCGCGCGCATATCGTAGCGGGCGGTCGGCGCGCTGCCCGAACCCTGCTGCGCCGCCAGCGGGATGGCGATAGCCGCAATGCCCGCGCCTGCAATTACCGCGAAACCCAGACGTGTCTTCATGACGACTCCCCCCTACATGCTACGGGCAAAGCATAGCGCATCGAAAGGTAATGGGGAATTGCTGCATATCGGCGGCTTCCGGCGCGCGCCGCGATCGGCTACCGCATGGAGCATGACTTCCCGCACCGCACCCGTTCTCGGCGTCTCCCGATCCCTCAACGGCCGGGAATGGGTCTGGCGCGGCGGCAACATGAACCTCGCCGGGCATGAGGACGCGGCCAGCCTCGAAAATGACATCGTGACGCAGCTTCTGCTGTCGCGCGGAGTCGCGCCGGACGATCTGGAACGCCACCGCCGTCCGTTGCTGCGCGCGTTCCTTCCCGATCCTTCCGTATTCCGCGACATGGACGCCGCCGCCGAACGACTGGTTCAGGCCGTGATTGGCGGGGAGCGCATTACGGTCTACGGCGACTATGACGTGGACGGGGCGACCAGCGCCGCGCTGCTCACCCGGCTGCTGCGGATGCTGGGCCATGACGCGGACTACTATATCCCGGATCGCCTGCTGGAAGGGTATGGCCCATCGGGCGAAGCCCTCGTCCGGCTGGCGGAAAGCGGTTCCAGCCTGATCGTCACGGTCGATTGCGGCGCGATGGCGCACGGCGCGCTCGCCATGGCGCATCAGGCGGGCGTGGACGTGATCGTAGTCGATCACCACAAATGCGCCGCGGAGCTTCCCGTGGCGGCGGCACTCGTCAACCCGAACCGGCTGGACGAAAGCGAAACGGGCGCGGCCCACGGCCATCTCGCCGCCGTGGGAGTCGCGTTTCTGCTGGCCGTGGCGACCGTGCGGGCCCTGCGCCGGCGCGGCTATTTCGATGGCCGCGCGGAGCCGGACCTGATGGCCCTGCTCGATCTCGTTGCGCTGGGCACCGTGGCTGATGTCGCGGCGCTTCACGGCCTCAACCGCGCGCTGGTGGCGCAAGGCCTCAAGGTCATGGCCCGGCGCGAGAATATCGGCATGGCCGCGCTGATCGACGCCAGCCGCCTCAACCGCGCGCCGACGTGCAGCGACCTCGGCTTCGCGCTCGGCCCCCGTATCAACGCGGGCGGGCGCGTCGGCGAATCGACGCTGGGCGTGCGTCTGCTGACCACGCAAGACCCGGAAGAAGCCCGCGCCATCGCTGCGCAGCTCTCCGCCCTCAACGACGAGCGCCGCGCCATCGAGGCCGCCGTGCAGGAAGCCGCCGAAGCGCAGGTGGATCGTCAGCACAACCGCGCCGTACTGGTGCTCGCCGGGCGCGGCTGGCACCCCGGCGTGATCGGCATCGTCGCCGGGCGGATCAAGGAACGCACCGGCAGGCCCGCCCTGGTCATCGCGCTGGATGCCGATGAGCAGGGGCACGGCAAGGGATCGGGCCGCTCCATCGCGGGCGTCGATCTGGGCGCCGCGATCATCGCCGCGCGCGAGGCGGGCCTGCTGGTGGCAGGCGGCGGCCATGCCATGGCGGCGGGACTGACAGTCCACCCCGACAAGCTGGATGCGCTCTCGCAATGGCTGGACGAGCGGCTGGGCACGGCTGTCCACGCCGCAACGGCCCGGCAGTCGCTGGCGCTGGATCTGGCGCTGGCGCCCGGCGGATTGACTCCCCCGCTCGTCGAAACGCTGGAAAGCGCCGGTCCCTACGGCATGGGCTGGCCCGCGCCGAAAGTCGCGGTCGGCCCGGTGACGCTGGTGAAGGCGGATGTCGTGGGCGCAAATCACGTCCGTCTCATCGCGCGCGGCGCGGACGGCGGCGGCTTCAAGGCCGTGGCCTTCCGTTCCGCCGAGACCGAACTGGGCCAGAGCCTGCTGCACGGCGCGAAGGACCGCCGCCTGTGGCTCGCCGGGCGCGCGAAAATCGACGATTGGGGCAGCCGTCCGCAAGCCGAACTGCATGTGGAAGATGCCGCCTGGGCGGATTGACGCTTTTTGTGTGATTTTGCGCCCATGCGGGCTTGACCCCCCTGCCCGCCTTCCCTAAACGCGCGGCCTGCCTCCGGCGCGAGCTGGCTCGGCCCCTTCGTCTAGCGGTTAGGACGCGGCCCTTTCACGGCTGAAACACGGGTTCGATTCCCGTAGGGGTCACCACTTAAGTGCTTGATTTAATTGAATTACTTTTCCTCCGTGGGAAAATGTCCCGTGAAAGGCGCCGAAAACCGCGCTTTTCCGTGGAAAATTAAATCCACGACGCCTTCCATGGAAAAATTCCTCTCGATCAGACGCTCAGCCCCGTCCCGCTGAACAGCCGGTTGAGCTTGACCGCCTCGCGGCGGTGATCCGCCCCGTCGATCCATCTGGCATAGCAACGGAACACCGTCCTGGGATCGACATGTCCCAGCTGCCGCGAGATATAGGCGGGATTGACCCCGCCCATCAGCGCGACCGTTGCGAATGTATGCCGGGTCTGCTTTGCATCACGCCTGCGAATGCCCAAGGCCTCCTGCGCCGGGTGGAAATAGAGCTTGCGCTGATCCTGCACGTCCGGCCAGGGCCGTCCGCTGACCGGGTTGAGAAAGATCGGCGTGTCGGGGCCGTTCGCTTCGCTGAACCGCTTCTGCCTCTCCAGCACCGCGATCATGCCGTCGCTGAGGTCGACGTCGCGTTCGACGGCAGTCTTGGTGCCCTTCACCTCACCGCGGACACGGGCACGCCGAACCCGGATCGTCCGGTGGTTCCAGTCGATATCATCCCATTGGAGCGCGATCTGTTCGCTCGGACGCACGCCCGTGCCGAAGGCGAACATATACCAGTTCCACACCTGCTCCGGAGCATGCTCCCGCAGATGGTCGAGAATCTTTTCCATCTCATCCGGCGCGAACGGATCGGGCAACGGCGCCTGGTGCTTGCGATTGCGGATATTACGCAGCGGTGAATGTTCGAGCAACCCGTCGTCTACCGCCGCCTGGAAGATACCGCGCAGCGGGATCAGGTTGTTGTTCACCGTCTTCGCCGAGACCTGCATCGAGCGTCCGGCGATGATCCGGCGGATCTCCGACGGCTTGATTTCATTGATCGGCCGGTCGCCAAAGGCCGGTATCCATAGATCTTCGATCATCGCCTTATAATCGCTTCTGGTCCCCTTCTCGGCGATCAGCCCGTCGAGCCAAGCCCGCGCATAGACCGGAAAGCGCCGCTGTGACGCCTCGATCGATCCGGGGAAATAGCGCTCGTAACTGAAGATGTCGAAATCGACATCGTGCCGAATCCTGGCCACCAACCGTTCGGCTGCCCGGATATTGGCTGCGGTCGGCTTCCACCACAATGTCTGCCGCTGCACCTCGCCCTGATGGACGAAGCGAATCCGAAGGCAGGTTTTCAATATTTCAACGCCCGAGCCGGGCGGACGTCCGCGACGCGCCATGATCATTATCCTTGTCTGATGAAGAAACGGCGCGCGAGCGCGCGCCGCGAGGCCGCATAGCAGCGCACAGGCGGAGATCTCTCCCGTCTGCATCAGGGTGGTTGGAAACGCGGGGATCGGCGTAGCTCTGTCGGCGCACAGCTAAAGGCGGAACCCCGCATGCATCGCGCTATCGCCCCCCTCCCTCGTCCATTCTCGGAAGAGCAAGGGCGGCGAGAAATCGACCTGTGTGTAGGGAATGACCATCGTAACTACCTCCGCCTAAGGCCAAGGCAGGAAGGTCACGACGCGACCCTTATGTAGCATGGCTGCCATGCTATGGCAAAATGATGGAAACGCTCATTCGGCCACCATCGCTTGGCGATACGATCGCGCTGCGAAGGAGAAAATAATGCCGGCTGCCCAAACACAGAGAGAGGCAGGTTCCAAAGGTGTCCAGTTTCGGAAGGAAATGGCCGAACGCGCAGGCGGGATGCTCGGCTATGCCGAGGTTGCTGCCCGGCTTGGCAACAGTGTCTGGGCCGTCGAAGAGCAATACCGTCAGCGGCGGCTGCGGTCGTGACCTACAAGTTCGACAGTGATTACACGCTGACGGCGATTACCGGCTACCCGGCCAATGCGCTCGCGAGCACGATTCACGCATTGGACAGTGCCGGTCTTGCAA
>Ga0265293_10004015_pt1 | contig 26510 bp, 21 predicted proteins | sample Munlanlewell138R_FD_192505 | JGI IMG/M metagenome (GOLD analysis project Ga0265293, IMG submission 192505) | Leachate microbial communities from a municipal landfill in Southern Ontario, Canada - Leachate well 138R | ecosystem: Engineered > Solid waste > Landfill > Unclassified | place: Canada...
TGTCGATTAACTGTAAAAAGTTATTAATTTGAAAAAGTTAAAAGATCGACACTTTGATCACGCGGGTTTTCCTAGCCGAAGCTATTATAAATAAAAAGGAACTTCAATCAAATGAGAATGTGGATGTGTAGTCCGAAAATTATGTGTAAAAATCATTTATTAGGAGAACATAATGAATGCCACATGTTTCTTGGAAGTTTAAAGAAAAGAATAAATATTGATGGTTATATTAAAAATGATTTATTAGAACCATTATCATTAAAAAACAGACATGATGCTCTTGCCGATGAAATGATTAAAAGAGGATATAATCACAATTCAAATTTAATCTTTGATGAAAACATTATTTTCTCATATTTACCGGCAAAATACATTAATCATAGAATCAATAAAGAAAATTCATTAAATATTTTAATAAATAAATGTCTATTATGTAATCAAAACTTTAAAAAGGAGAATACAATGTATAGTATCACAAAATCTTTTAAATTTGAAGCAGCACATAGACTATTAACGATGGAAGAAGGACATCATTGTAGGAACATTCACGGTCACAGTTACGTTGTAAGAACTACAATTCAAATTGTTAATATTACACTTATGAAAAATCCTAATATGGTAGTTGATTTTGGTAAACTTAAAAAGTTTAAAGAAATTACAGAAGCATTAGATCATAAGCTAATTCTGAATAGCAATGATCCATTAATTGTAATTCTTAAAGATGTACCAAATGTAGATATTATTAAAATGCCAGATGGTTTAGATCCTACTGCTGAAAATATGGCATATTTATTTGCTCATAATTTAAAAGATTTATGCACTTCTGAATTTGGTATTGAAAAAGCTACAATTAAAGTAGATGTTGACGAAACTGTTGGAAATACTGCTAGTTATACTCTTTTCTTTTAAAAAGGAGTTTAAATCTAATCATGTTAAAAGATTCTGATAAAAAAGTAATAGCTTTTACAGGAAGTCATGGAACTGGTAAATCTAAATTAGCTTTAAATTACGCATCTAATCTCAAGAATGAATTTCCAGAATATGAAATAGGATATATTCATGAAATAGTTCAAGAATGTCCATATTCAATAATTGGAAAAGATACAACATCTTCTGAACTTGCTCAAATGTGGATGTTTGCTGCTCAAATTAAAAAAGAATTGGATTTAGTGAATAAGAAATTTAATATTATAGTTTCTGACAGATCTATAATTGATTATATTGCATACAGTGCCGCATTAGAATATAGAGATTTAGTTTTTAGTCAAATGAAATTTGCAAAGTATTATATTAAAACTTATTCTAATATATTTTTTGTACCAATTCAGGACAAAATAGAAATTATTGATAATGGTATTCGAAATTTAGATCTAGAATTTAGAAAAGAAGTTCAAAATTGTATTATTGATTTGTTTGCTCAACTTAAACTTCCTCTTAAAACTATTTAATATGAAAGATTATTGATTATGTTTAAATGTTGCTTATATTGTAAATTCTTTGAAAGTTTAAAAGAAATTTATTGCGGATTTGTTATCGGCAAATGTACTAATTTGCAAATGATTAAAAAACAAATACAGATCAAATCTGATAATCAAAATAATTTAGTATACGGACACAATACATGTCAATATTTTCAAAAAAAGAAAGATATAGAAGGTGATTCAAAAATGTTGTAAAAACTGTGAATATTGGGAAAAACAAAAATATTATCAAAATATTGGACTATGTGCATTTAGAATTGATAAAAATTCAATTCCGTCTAGCTAGAATATAACAGAAATACAACAACAAAAATTATCGCTTGCTGATAGTGAAAAAATTGTCCAGTATTTAAAGCTAAAGAAATTTTTGGATGTTATAAATGCAAAAATTTAGTTAAGGTAGATTTTGCCGATGAAGAAGATTATTGTAATTTATATCAAAAAAGATTTATTGCACCAGATGAAAATTGTCCAAATTAGTGTGATTTAAAAGAAACTTAAACTAAAAACAGGAAAATAAAATATGGATACTGAAATTTGTGAAGCTATACCTGTAACAAAAGATTTTAAAGAAATATTATCTGATAAATTTGAAAGAATCAAAGATACTAAAAATGAATATATTATAGATAATAATATGTATATTAGTAAAAAATTAGCAATTATTGCAATGATAGAAGCTCGACAAGCTGAATTGGGTCATCGTTCACATTTTAAAGAAGAAACAAATTTTGGTCTAAAAAGTATGTGTATTTTCCTTTCAGTTCTTATCGCTGGTTCTTTGTTCTATTTAAAAATCACATAAAAACTAAAAGAAAGAATAAAAACAATGAAAACAAGTACTTTTGAAAAAATGATTTTTGCGATTGTTCGAATTTTTGTATGTATTCTCATTTTTGCATCGATTGCTGGGATGGTATTACTTACTACAAATATTAAAAATCAAAAACCAGAAAGTACAATTGTAGAACTTACAGAACTCTTGCCGGAAACAACCCCGCAAAATACACAAGAAACTTCAATCAATTTTATTGATAAATACCAAATGATTAAAAAACAGTTTATTCATTATGAACATCAAGAAATTCTTCAAAAATGGATTAGAGATCTATCATCGATACAACAAGAAGAATTTCTTATGAATTTAAATAATATTTTACAACAAGCAGAAACTCAAAAATTATCACAAGATGAAATTATTGATATTATTAATAATTATAAAACTACAAAATTTAAAAAATTTGAATCTGTAAATAATATAAATTATATGGATGAAGCTAAAAAGATTTTACAATATGCTTCAATTTTATCATTATTTGTTGTGATGTGTATTCTTGGAATGGTATTAGTTTTACTAGCAATTGAAAGAAACACTAGAAAAGAAATTGATATTAAACAAATGTCAAATATTGAAAAAACATATTCAGTACCACAATCTTAATAATTAAGAAAGTTAATAATATGTTAAATGTTTGGGAATTATCTAAAATCATCTCAGATCATCATAAGCCAGGATTTACTGATTGGGAAGAGATTTAAAAATTGGAGATGGTCCTAGAAATAGGACCATCTCCAAAATTCTTATTTTCTCATTTTTCATATAGAAATAATATAATTAGGTTTTGTGCCCGAGTGGCGGAATTGGTCTTCGCAAGAGACTTAAAATCTCTCGGTACTATGTACCTTGCCGGTTCGAGTCCGGCCTCGGGCACCAAAAAAAACCCAACAGGTCTACTCCTGTATAAAAAAATAGAGCATTAAACCTTTTCTCGGGAAAGGAGGATATCATGACCCGAGAAGATGTAAAAGAAATATTCCGAGGAATCATATTCCTCGGAATATTTCCAATAGTGTTCATGGTCCTATGGTGTTTGACTCCATAAGACCATGAACCGTCAAGGAAAAGACGTTAAAACCCGGGAAATGAGACCCGTAAAAATTTCTCTTTTTAATTAATTTAACAAAGGAGCTTATTATGAACTGGTATAGAATTAAATCCGCTATAATTAGCTGGTTTGCTGATATTAGATTTTATAAGGGTGGGCTTATTGTATGGGGAGAATCTTCATATAAAGTAAAAGGTCCACATATGCGTAAAGTATTAAAATCTCTTCAACCCGGTGACGTTCTTTTACGAAGATATAGTAATTATCTTGGAAGTGTATTAATCAAAGGATTTTGGTCTCATGCTGCTATATATGTTGGTTATAATACTGTAATTCATGCAGTTGGTGAAGGCATTATTGAAGAAGACATTTTAACTTTTATGAGGTGTGATTCTATTGAAATTTTACGACATCCAAATTTAGATATTATTAATAACGCGATTGATAAAGCTATAAAAATGGCCGGTAAAAATTTAGAATATGATTTTAATTTTACAAGTGGAAACGATAAATATTATTGCACTGAATTTGTTGATGAATGTTATAATAATTGTGTTTCTAAATTTATTAAATTTAAAATTATTTTTCCAGATGATTTTGAAAAGTGTAAAGAGTTTGAGATAATATATACTAAAAAGTGAAATTCATGGAAATTATTCAGAATATTTGATTTGTGGATTATTTGATAAATATTGTAAAGAAGTAATTAATAGACATCTTTCAACTGCTAAAAAATAACTTTCTAAATTCGGCAAAATTCTTTTTTAAGATCTTGCCGAATTTTTAATTTTTTCAATTTTCATATAGAAATAATATTTATACCAGGTGCCACTGGTTTTTAATTAACTTAATTTTTAAACATATCCTGAAATCCGGAAAACCTAACTAGAGTGGCACATCTAGTTAGGTTTTTATTTAATTAGAAAGGATGAGATATGAATGTGCAAGAAATTATCACAAATAATTATGCATGTTTTCATATAATCGAATCTTCAAGAAGAGCTGTTGCCGAATTATCTCAAATAAAAGATAAATTATATTATTTTAATCGATTATTAGTAGATGAAAAAATAAGAAATAAAGGATATGCTCATAAATTATTACAAGCTGTTGTAAAATGGGCAAATCAAGAAAAAATAATAATTTTATTAGACATTAATCCATATGGTGATTTAAATTACAATCAATTATTGAAGTTTTATTTTAAATATGGATTTACTATAAAAAATAAGAAACATCGAACTTTGATTAGAAATGCACAAATTATATAGAAATAATATTTTTATTATTGTTTTTTCAAAGAAAGCGGCAAAGAATATGTTAGATATAACGAAAATACCGGAAATAGTCAATCATTTGAAAAACACTTCAAATTACTATAAAGAATCTGGTGGTGAAATAATAATTTTTTGTCCTTATTGTGATGATGCAAGTCGGCCAAAAGCTAGTCATGGTCATATGTATATTTCAAAAACTATGCCAGTATTTAATTGTTTTAGATGTTCTAGTTCTGGAAATCTTGTAAGATTATTAATAGATACAAATTTTACAGATGAGGATATTTTAAAATATTTATCAAGTTTCATTAGATATAAAAATGTTAAAGATTATTACAGATCTAAAAAGAAAATAGCTAAATTAAAACAAATACAAGAAACTGTTATTTTAAAAAATCTTGAATTTGAAAAACAATATAAAAATAAATTTGAAATTTACCGACAATATCTTATACAAAGATTGGGAAATATAGATTTTACGAAATTTTTAATAAGTCCTACATTCTTTAATCAAAAAACATCATGCACATTTACTAATAGTGAAAATGAAGATATTGTTTTACGATTAATTGAACCATATAAAGATCTTCGGTATCATTTAAATCCAGATACATCTGGAAAATATTTTTTTCAAGAAATTGATTTTGAAAAATATTCAAGTATAGTTCTTGCCGAAGGTCCATTTGATATTCTAAATTTATATCTCTATAATATTGATTTTAAAAATTGTTTTTACATTGCATTAAATGGAAAAAAGTATTTAAACACAATTGAATCTCTTTTAATAGAACATTTTTTATTAAAAGAAATAGAAATCAATTTAATATTTGATATGGATGTTATTCAAAAAAATCAATATAAAATGTATTTATATAGATCAAAATTATTAACAAAACAATATAATCCAAATATTCTAATTAAAGGTTGGAAACCATTAATTAAAAAAGATACTGGTGATTTTCCAGCTATAACAGAAATATCTTAAAAAAGGAATGTTTAATGATTCAAATATTAAATAAAACTCAAGATAATATTTCAATATTTATTAGTGATGATGAAAAATTATCAAACACTACTGGATTAGTATTTGGATTACTTGAAAAATCATATATTTGCAAAGGTCAAGGATCAATAACATATTCAGCAACATTAGAAAATACAAATACTCAAGGTTCTATTTACAGATTTAATAAATATAATTATTCTAATCCAAATATAGCTCTAAAAGGTTTTTATTTCAAAAAAGATATAAATAAATTATCATTAACATTATCTCAACGTTATAATAATAAATGTTCAATGGTCATATCAATAACTCCTTCAGAAGAAGATGTTTGTGAAATATTAAGATCAAATGAAATATCTAAATATTCTAGACATCATAAAACTTCAAAAACAATTTCTGAATTAAGTCGATTTACAATTGATTCTACAATTACTTTAAATATGAATTCAGAACATTCTGAAAAAGAAAATAATTTTGATTTATATATATATAAAATAAAAATGATAGAAAATAATTTTAAATTATTATTTAAATTATTATTCAAATTGTCAGTTATTCAAAATTGCTGTTTTACACACTTTCATAATTTAAACATTTCATTAAATAATGTATATCGATTTATTAATAATAAAGATATCATTAATAATATATCAATACCGTCAAAATCTTCACGAAAAAGATTTATTGAATTATGTAATATATTTAATTCAAATAAAGTTATACCTAAATTAAAAATAAATAACATTGAATTTGTAAAATTTCAAGATCATCTCAAAATCTCTTTATTTGGAATCGTATTAATTAATGAAAAAGAATTTGATAGATATATATATTTTGATCATCCAGGTATAAATTTTTGTGCTGATTTTTTAGATAAGACAAATAGTTTTAATAATGTTGAAAATAAAATTAGTACTGAAATCATAACAAGGATATAATAATGACAATAGAATTAAATGAAAAAACCTTGTATTGGAGCGATATATTAGATAAAGATATTTTACAAGAATTATTATCAAATTTTAATTATGCACATATAGAAGAAATTAAATTAGATCATAATAACAAATGTTCAATTATAACATATTATAGAAAAGTAACAAAAACATTATTAGATCATGAAATGATTTTAATTCCAGATCATGCTATTGTAAATACTAATAAATCAATTTATATTTATGATAGATTTAAATTCGAACTAACACAATATCAAAAAGTTCTAGATTTTATTAATAATCATTGTTCTTATATAGTTGATTATTTAACTGATAAAAATATTAAAACAGTTGAATTAGAAATTAGTGAAATATTAGAAACAACATCAACAACTAATCAAATAATTACTTTTTGTAGTGATCATTTAAATAGATCATCTTGGTTAAATAATAAAGAAAATCATGAAAAATTATCACCGTTAATTTTAGCGGCAATATCTAAAAAATTTTATTCACAAAATGAAAATGAAAGATTCTATATACCCCTTTCTTTTAGAAATATTATAAAATTAAATTCTAAATTTGATCATATATATAATTCTTTTAAAGAAAATCCAGAAATTTTATTATCATTATCTGAAAATATTTCAGAAGAATCTTTAAAATTTGAAAAAAGATTTGAATTTCTAAACAATAATATCATTGAATGTTCTAATAAATTTACTATATTCAATCAAAATCCAGATCTTAAATATTTAAATCTATTAGACAAATTAATGATCACAAATCAGGAGTTTTAAATGCACAAAATTATACCTGTTTTTTATAGTGAATATGGTAGATATATAAATAGATTTCGAGCAATTCCATCTTATATTGATGGTTTAAAACCCGTTGAACGACGACTACTATTAACATTGCATGAAGAAGCTAAAAATAAATTCGTAAAAAGTGCTAGAGTAATTGGAACTTGTTTAGGCAAATATCATCCTCATGGTGACTGTTTAGATTATAATACAGAAATATATAGTTTAGATGGGAATTGTTATAAAATTGGAGAATTAGAACAAAATAATGTAAAACAATTACAAGTATTAGCATTTGATAACAATACTCAAACAATAGTACCAACAATTGCACATTCCTTTAGAGTTGGACAAGTAACAAATAAAATATACAAAATAACACTTTCTAACGGATCAATAATTAAATGTACAGAAAATCACCCAATTAAATTAGAAAATGGAAACTATATTCAAGCAAAAGATTTAAAATTATATAGTGTTTTAGAAAGTGGTGTCATTTATAATGAAGATCGGCCAAGGATCAAATATCGCAATTCAAAATTAATACAAATTTGTGATATTATTAAAAATTATTGTAAATGGACATGTGAAATAGTACATCATATAGATCAAAATCCAAAAAATAATACACATTCAAATTTACAACGAAACCATGTATCTGAAAAAAACATTTCAAAATATTTTCAAACAACAAATTTGAATGAATTATCAAAAATATGTTCAGAAAGTGGATTTTTAACATATATAACTTCAATTGAAATTGAAAATTTAAAAGAACCAATTAAAATGTATGATTTTACAGTTAATAATTTTGAAAATGTCTATATTGTAAATGGAAAAAAAGATAATAAATTTTTTATTACAAATGTACATAATTCAAGTTTATATGGAACATTATGCAATCTTGTAGATCAAGAATATGCTGTTGGACAAGGAGCATGGGGATCTCCTGGATTGATCGATAGTGAAGCGGCAGCTTACCGCTACACGGAAGTGCGATTAGCTAAATGGGTAGAGGAATTAGCGTTTCAATATATTAAATATGTTCCTTATGATGAATTTGAATTAGAACCCGAACCAATCTATCTTCCATGTCCAGTACCTATTGGATTAGTTGGAAATGGAGTAATCACTGGAATTTCATTTTATAGAACTTTAATTCCAAAATATAAACTCAAAGATTTATTTAAGAGATTATTTTATCTCTTAAATAAAAAATCAAATATATCACCCTCACAGATCTTGCCGAATTTCAATTATTGTGGAATACAAAATACTCCAATTCAAATAAATAATATTTTAACTAATGGTATTGGAACATTAACAATTGTTCCAAATGGTGAATTAGATAATAAAAACAAAGCAATAAAAATTTATGGTAAAGTACCAAATGCATCTTTTAATTCATTACAAAAAAATGCTGAAGAATTAGAAATTAATATCATAGACTTATCTGATAATAAATTAAATATTTCGATCGAGCCAAAAAGAAAAGGAACAGATCTACAAAAACTCGGTGAAAATATTTGGTCAGAATATTTAACTCGAAACTTAAATTTCAATTGTTTATTTTGTGATAATGATGGAAAAGTTCAACCATATGGAATTGATGAAATTTTATTAAATAATTATAATCTATGGAAATATTCAGTTAAGCTTAAAAAAATAGATGATTTTGACAAACTCACCAATAGAAAAATTGAATTTTTAATTGTTCAAATAATTAGATATATTTTTGAAACATATAAATCAAATATGGTAAGTGAAATAATAAGCAGATATCATGAATTAAAAAAAGATCATAATATTAATATTCAAATAGAAAAATATGATATCGATACTAATAAATGGTCTACCGAAATTAAAAATATTACAGATGAAGATATTATTAGTGTATGTAATAAAAGATCTATTAAAAATTTAGTTGAAACTAAAATTGATGTTCAAAATGTTGAAAAAGATTTAACATCGGCAAAATCTATTATAAATAATAATGAAATTGAATGTTTAAATTTTATCGAAATGATGACAAAGTAAAAGGACTAAAAATGGACTTCTACAAGATCTTGAACAAAACAGAGAATCACAATGGTCTTCAATATAAAATTGGATTAAACATTGACCCAGTTACATTTAATCCTTCTGGAGATTGTCAACCAGGAGGAATCTATTTCGCAAGAGAAGATATCCTTGCATTTTTAAGGTATGGAGTATGGATTCGAAAAGTAACTCTTCCAGAAGATGCAAGAGTATATAAAAATCCTGGAACTCCAAAAAAATGGAAGGCAGACCGAGTAATTCTTGGAAGAAAAGATAAGATTACTGCAAAAGTAATAAAACGATTGATTGAAGAAGGAGCAGATCCTAAAGTTAACGATAATCACGCATTACAATGGGCTGCAAAAAATGGATATTTTAAAATTGTAAAAATTCTATTAGCAGCAGGAGTGGATCCTAAAGAAAACAATAATTCTGCATTACACTGGGCAGCGGAATATGGACATTTGAAAATTGTGAAATTACTATTAAAAACAGGAGCAAAACCTACTGCAGAAAACAGTTTAGCATTATTATATGCAACACAAAGTGAACATTTGGAAATAGTTAAAATTACTATTAAAAACAGGAGCAAAACCTACTGCAGAAAACAGTTTAATATTATTATATGCAACACAAAGTGAACCACCCGGTGACAGAGAAGCGATAACTAGAAATAGTTAATTCTAATTATCGCTTCTCTGATCACACGGGCTTCAATTAGCAATAGTTGAAGCCCAAAGTTCACCAGACTCAGTTAGAAGAAATTCTAGCTACGTTATCTGAGATGTAGACACCTAGGAATGCCGCCCCAGTTCCTTGCTCTGTCGTGGCTCTGTAAACATCGCTGAAGGGTAGGCGAAGTCAACCACATTGCGAAGCTCAGATAACATTGTCGAGGGGAAGTTGGATTCCTTATCTGGTAACAGGATAAGGATACACACTACTCTCATGTGCGAGAGGTAAACCTTTTAGTAGTTTACACCAACGTTTTGCTAAGAGATAGGCACATCTATCTCTTACATTCAAAAGCAAGGCTAGTTCATCCCGGCGACAAAGTGTCGATTAATAGTAAAAAATTATTAATTTAAAAAAGTAAAAGATCGACACTTTGATCACGCGGGTTTTCCTAGCCGAAGCTATTATAAATTTATTATCTAAAAATTATAAATATTTTCACTTTTCTGAATATGATTTGGAATTTGATATTGATGGATATTTAGAAATTTTTAATAATAAATTAAAGAATAATAAAGCATTATTGATTAATTATAATGAGAGTATATATAGAACTGATATATTTTCATTTGAATTTAATGAATTTAATAAAATATTTCCTATAATTAATTCTTGGAAAGAATATTCTAAATATTCTATTACTCATGATGATAATATTTTTGAAAATTGGTTTACTAAATTTATAGAATCGAATAAAAACACGTTTAATTTTTTAAATATTGATTTTAATATTGTAAATAAATTAACTCAGTCAGATACTGTTTGGAATAATTATAGTAGAATTCCATTAGATTTTTCAGATGCTCCTTTTGTATTTCATGAAGATTTACTTCGTAAAAATGGTTTTGATAAAATTATAACGGCATTATATAATAATACTAAAAAAGATAATATAATTGTTGAAATTGGAGTTTCACGGTATATAAATAATATTAGTGATGGAGATTCAACATCTATATGGAGTTGGTTTATTTCAAAATATGGTGGTTCATATTTTGGATGTGATATTTCTAATAATAGTATAAATACATGTAAACAAATTTTATTAAATACTATAAAAGAAAATGACAATTCGATTAATGTTGTATTGACAAAAGATAATGGTTTAGATTATTTAAAAAAATTTAATAAAAAAATAGATCTTTTATATTTAGATACAATTGATTGGGTAGAAGGAACTTTTGAATCTGAAAAATTTCATTTGGATCTTGTATTAGCATCTATTGATAAAATTTCAGTAGGTGGTTTTGTTATGTTTGATGATACGTTTAATTTAGAAAATTATAATGGTAAAGCTGGATTAGCAATTCCATATTTATTATCTCTTAAAAACTTTATGTGTATATATAAAGGATATCAATTTATTTTTAGAAGAGATTATTAAAAATTATTTTTTAAAAAACAATTATAGAAGTTAAATAATAATAATAAGAGGAAGTATAATATGAATTTTAAATTTATAGAAACGATCTTTGAAGTTTCACCATATAGAAGTAGTATATTGAAAAATATTGATAATAATTTTAGAGAGCTTAAAATAGATAATAAAGATTCTGCCGCTAAAAAAGAGTTAGTAAAAAATCTTAAAAAATTTACAAAAATAAAAAATATAATATTATCTATAAAAAAAAATTATGGAAATGCTGCGATTATTCCATTTTATAATAGAGCTCTTTCTTTAGATCTTATTAATTTATTTAAAAAATATGATTCTAATGGTGATATAAAATCGTTAGATGTAGCCGAAGAATCTAATAAATATATTAGTAAGGTATATATTATAATAGGTAGTGATATTATAGATAGATTTTCGGCAAGAGAACTTACTGCTATATTATTACATGAACTTGGACATTGTTTTACATATACTTCAAACATTCCTCGAATTTTACTTATAATTTTTGAAAATTGTGTAAATGTTATTGGAAAGATTATATCAATTCCTTTTTTTAAATTTTTTACAGCTCTTACATATCCAGCATATTTATCATTATTATTGTTAATAATATTTTCAGCAAGATCTTTAACTTTTTTAGAGCATAAAAGTGAATATAAAGCAGATCAGTTTGCCGCTAAATATGGGTATGGAGATGAAATTGTTAAAGTTTTGTATAAGTTTCATAATATTGAAGAAGATATTAAGATAAAACAATCATGGTTTAAAAAGATTCTTTTATTTTTTAATAACTTAATAACAATTTCAACTCATCCAACCAGTTCAAGTCGGATTAAAGAACTTAATAAAGAATTAATTCATGATTATAAAAAAATGTATCCAAAATTATCTAATGAATTAAATATTATTTTAAGTGATATATCTATAACTTAATAAGGTTTTATGAGGTGAAATAGTGAATATTACCGGATTGAGTCAGTATTCTAAAGCAACTGTTGGGATTAAAGATCCTACTAAATTATTAAATCAACAACAAAAATTAATTTTTGTTTATCCTATTTTAACTTGTGATAAAATTAAAGTTTCTAATATTAAATCTTTTGAAACTACGATACGAGATTTCATTTCTGTTACTTTTTTATCGGACATTTTTACAGAAAATGCTCTTAATATTGTTTCTATGGCTAATCAAGTTGCTCCATTGTGGGATGAAAATAGACAAGCCGTTGATCCAACTTCAGTTATTGCAAAAACTTTAAATCCACAAGGTACATATGAGAAAGTTCCATCTCAAACATATCCAATTGGAAAAGAATATTCTCATGAAATTCAACGTAAAATAAATGAAAAAACTGCCATTATACAACAATTAACTAAAACTGATCCTAGATTTGTTAAATTGCGACCATATATTGAAATTATAACATTAGGAAATTTAATTGATGTTCCGGTTATTGTTGGCACTCAAGCATATCCAGTTGATACTCTTTCTATTATGTATGTTTTAATTGCTGCAATTGGGTTGAATAAAAAATTAAATAAAATGTCAGATGTTAATGATGTTTTTAATGAATTAGAAAAAATGACTCCTGAAAAATATTGGAGTTTATTAAAAAATTTATTTGGTTCGAAAGAAACAGCTGTTGCTGAATCTAGATCTTTAATATCTAGATTATTTGGGACTATATCTCATACTCGTTTGGGCAAATATATAAATAAATCAACTCGTATTCCAATTCGAAATATACAAGATATTAGAAAAAGATCAAAAGAATGGAAAGAAAAAGAAGTATTTGAAGAAGTTCCAGATATATTTTTATCATTATCTCTTAAACAACAAGATCTTGATAAAACAAAAATATTTTTTAAATTTGTTTTAAATAGAGATCTTGCCGAAAGAAAATTTGGAGTAGATACATCCGATGAAACTTTAAAAATGTCTAATATTGTTACTCATGATTTGAATACAGATTTGAATAATATTACAAATAATTTTATTGCTCGTTTTGAGGAATTTACTAGATCTTATATTTTTGCTTTTATTCATGATATACATAATATTCTTTATGTAGATGATCAACCAACTGATTTTAGTATTTCAGATATTACTAATAAATATTTTAATAAACAATTTTATGAATCTCTTCAAAAATCAGTTGAAGGAGTATTTAAGCTTGTATCTGATTCTTTAAGAAATAATAATATATCTGTATCTAGGAATTCTTTTAAAATTTTAAAAGAATCGATTTGTTCTTTAAAATTTGTTTATATAAATGAATTTTTAGAAAAAGCCTTATCAATACGTATCACTACTATGGATTATGATAAAAAACAATTGCTAGAATTCATTAATTATATTAAAAATTTTGGAGAAACTGGCAATGATTTAGTTGATGAATTTATAGATGCTTTTGAAAAATTTGCACGTAATGGTCAACCTGTATTACGAGATTTTAATTTTGGTATGCATGTAAATAATATACGAACTACTATTTCTGAAAAAGTAAAACGAGTATTTACTGAAATAAGAAATATTATTAACGTCTCAGAAGTATATCCTAGAATTGATATTGTTCTTGGTGAAAGAAAGTTAAATTCACTTCGAAGTAAAACTGATGATAGAGATGATGATTATTATAAAAGAGCAAATAATATTAAACATGCAAAAGATGAAGTTTTAAATAACACTTTGCCGCTTTTACAAAGAAATATAGAAAATATAATGTTGTTTTTATTTTATTCACAACTTCAAGAACAAATTTGTAAAAACATTAATTCACTTGATATAAAATTAGAAACTGTTTCACATGAAGTTACTAGTTGGCCAAATTATACTTTAGTTTTACCAGTTGAAATTGTTACTGCTTTATATGCGGCAATATCTGGATTAAACTGGAGAAATATGTTGAAAGAAGACATCAAAAATGAAAGACAACGGAAAGAAGCAGAAAAAGAAGCAATGGCAAGAAAACATGATGGTGAAAATGTTTCAACACCAACTAAACCAGAACATATTCGCACATCTTATTTAGTAAGTGAAAATTATATAAAGGGCATTATGAAATTTATAAGTAATCGTTTAAATGTTCCAAATCTAATAACCGTTGATGGTAAAAAAGGTGATATTTATTGTAAATTAATGAATCAAACCGATATTAATAAATTTAAAATTTCAACGTTAGATACATTTGTTCAATCAAAACTTAATCGTTCAATATCTATGTAGGAGGTTTAATTATTATGTTATCACGTCAAAATGCCAATATTGATTATAGTGTTATGGAAGAATCTAGAAAAGCATTAAGTAAGATTCAAAAATCACGAGCTAAGAAAAGAAGCTCTATGGAAATTATTCAGGAAGGACTTCAAAAAGTTAGTTGTGGTGCTGAATTTTTTGAAGCATATGATCCTTTATTATGGGAAGGTAAAGTAAAAGTTGATACTTTATATTTTGATCAATTTTTACAGAAGTTAGAAGAATCTGAAGAAATTTATAAAGCTCTTGGTAATTATTTTAAAAATATTAGACAGATTTATGAATTTGTTAATTTGAAGCCTGAAGTTTATGGAAAAGGAATAGATTTTACTATTCTTGAAAAATCAAATGAAATTCAGCGGCAAGCTTTATCAACGGTAATTTTTGAATATTTTGATAGGAGTTTTTATTCATTATCTGAAGAACAACGTAAAGATAAATATCTTGAAGTTTCTCGAGAACTTTCAAAACAATTGATTTCAGAAGGTACTACACCAGAAGATGCAATTGCTTTTAGTACGAAAGTTAGTATTGTTGAAAATTTATTACAGAAGATTGCATTTCCTTTTTCGGTATGGTCTCGTATTGGATATTTAACGGAATCTGAAGATTATCGTAAAGTTTTTGATCAAGAGGCTCTTGTTGAATTAGTTGATAATTTTAAAAGCAAAATACATTCTCTTTCAAAAGTTATCGCAGCTGTTGTTTAAATTAAACTAAAGGAGAGCCGGTTGTGTCTAGTCAAGTAATTGAAGTATATAATAAAATAGATAAAAATATTCAAGCAGATCCTTCACTTATTGGTAAATTACATTCAAATTTAAGTAAACTTATATCTGATTCTTATATTCAAACAATGAAATCTGACGAAGGATACTGTTTTAAATTTACGCTTCCAATAACGGCTGTTTTAGGATTATTTAATATTTTAAATGTGGATCGAGGATTGGTTGGGAAAGCTTTTCAATATGATTGGAAGTTTCCGAATCATGCCGTTATGTATAATGATCCTTATTATCAAATTTTATTATTAATTGTATATTTAGGAATTAAACGAAAAGACGACCAATTAGTTAATAATGCTCTTTTATTACTATTACAAAAACTATGGAATGGTCGTAAATATGTATATATTAAATATTGTGATAAAAGAGTTATGAATTATGTTGTTAATCATATGGTAAATAAGAAACATAATGTTTCTAAATATGATAATCCATTAGCTCTTTTAAAAGATTATTTTGTTCCTACATTATTAAAGAAATATAAAGAAGAAATTAATAAAGATGCTTTTCGTTTGAGACAATTATTTATGCAATCTTGGGCTAGAATTGATCAGATGTTCGCTTTTAATCCTGTTGTTGATATTACTACAGGAGAGAAAAAAGCTCAGGGGGGTTTATTACCATTATATATGAAAGCAAAGCGTGATGGTTCATATCAATCAACGCCAACTATTATGTCAAATGATGAAGAAGATCCAAATTTTGATCAATATTCCACAACGCATAATAGAGACAATATTGTAACTTCAACATGTGATTATATTGTAATGAATTCTAAACCAGGATATTCTAAAGCGTTTATTGAAGAGATAAATAAAAATACAAAAGTTTCAATTAAAGTTATTGAACAAATATTAAATTCTATGCATGATCATAAGAATTATGATTTATTACATGATGCATTATCTGTAATTTTATCAAGAACAAATGTTGCTGATAAAAATGATATTTGTAATGTTTCTTTTATGAATAATGTTAAAAGAAATATTATATCTTCTAAAAATACTGAGGATATAAGAAAATTACAAAAAATTATAAATATGTTAGTAAGTAAGATTTTTTCTGAAAAATTAAATTTAAATTTGAATAGATATGGAAAAGCTCAACAAATACAAATTTTTAATGTTGTTTTATATTGTTTGATTCATAATTTACAAAAGCATAATTGTCAGTAAAAATATTTAAATCGGCAAGATCTAGTTAAAGATCTTGCCGATTTAAAGGAGAATATATGGCATTAAGTGATACTATAAAAAATTCAGTATTTAAAAAACAAACTGGAACTATTTTAGGAGATTTATTTGGAGGTTCTTCTGGTGGAACTCTTATTTCATATTTAAATGATGTTTTTGGTAATCAACAGGATCCTAATATTGGAGTTTTAAATTATTTTTATCAACAATTATACAAAGATTTTTCACCAGATATAAATGGATATACGCTTATTTTTTTTGTTCCTCCAGATTTATCTGGATATAGAATACGTTCAGATGATTCATTATATAGTCAGATTGATAAAGAAAGTTATATGAATACTGTTGGAAAAATAATGACATTTGCTGCAGTAGATTTTGTGACTCCTCAAAGTTCAGTTCGATCTGAAGTTGTAACTTCAAGAAGTGGTGGTATTCCAATAGCTTCTGAAGTATCTGAATCAGACACTTGTTCTATTACATTTATTGATAATAGACATTTAGATATTTATATGTTTCATCATATATGGATTGAATATATTCGGGAAATTTTAGAAGGTACTATTGAACCTGATCCTAAATATTATGCAAATGATGAAATGGCATATGCTACTACTATAGGAACAAAAACTATAAATACTGGAATTTTATATTCTAATATAGATATAGATTATTATGGTGCTATTGATTATGCAGCATCTTGTTATATTGTTAAATATCGTCCAGATATGCGCACTGTTACATTTGCAGGTAAGTGTGTTGGAATATTTCCACAATCGATTCCAAATAAAGAATTAATTGGAACAAGAACTAGTAATGAATTAGTTACATTACCATTTACATATTCATGTAGTGGTTATAGAGAAGCATTATATTTAGAAAAATCTGCAGGTATGTGGATTTTCGATGAATTAGATGAAATTATTTCAAATTTTCAATTTTCTCCTGGCGCTTCTTCTAATTTATTTGGAGGTTTTTTAGGCGGAGTACTTAATACGGCATTAGGTTCTTCCGGTTCGATGCTTAAAAATCTTACAAGTAACGCATCTAAATTAGGAAGTATTACTCGAGATACTACCGAAGGTGTTTCTAAAATATGGAGTTCAATTAAGGGAGTTGCCGGTCCAAATGGATTTTCAAAAATATTTACTGTTAATAAGTAATAAAAAGGAATTAAAATAATATGTCATCAACTTTACCAGTTCTTAATTATACAACTCCTGAAGAATTTGTTGAATATTATTATGAAAAATTAAAAACTGATCTTAATATTTATGATTTGCAAATTAGTAAGGTTGGTTTTGTTGGTTTTTTATTAAATTTATTAGGATATACTCATTTTGATTTAAAACAATATTATGATACTTTATTTAATGAAGCTTTTATAGGAACTTCTCAAACGGAAGAAAGTCAATATTTACACGCTTCTATTTATGGATATATTCCATTATTTGCAAATCCAGCAAATGTTGTTGGTACTATTGAATTTGATATGATCAATTGGTTATCAACAAGATCTTCTGATGTAGTTAAGAGAGAAGTTATTGTTGGTTATAATTCTTCATTGGGGACATATAGTTTTCAAAAAAGTACATTTTCTTTTCAAAATTATCCTTTTACTATTAATACTATTTATAAATTTATAGAGATTGAGCGAGATGGATCATATTATTATTATACTGACATTTTAACATCAGATGGCACAAAATATAATATTCCATCATCTTCTTCATTAATATCTGTTCCATTATATTCTACAATTCAGCAAGAAGAACAAGAAATTATTTATGAAATACCAACATATAATTATGGTACTTATCAGATATATAGTTTTGATATTTCTTCAGAATCATATCTTGCAGGATTAGAAGTCTATATTACTGAGAATGAATCAACACCTGAGCAGCAATTTGAAGTTAAATATACAAAATATTTAGAAAAAGGATTAGATTTAAGTGTATTTTTACGTAAAATTACATCTTCAAGTTATATTATAGAATTTGGTTCTGGGATTCGTGGAAAGTGGATTTCAGGAGCTAGTGCTAGAATAGTAATTAAAACTACAAAAGGTGCAGCTGGCAATCTAATTGATAAAACTAATTCAAAAATTCAAATTGCTGGAGAGATATTAGTTTTTGATTATAAATATTCTTCAACTGGAGAATTAACAGCTACTGGACTTTCTCCTGAAGTTTTGCAACAACCTCTTATTAATTTTGAATATTCTGAAAGTGGAACAGATTCATTAAGTGGTGAAGATTTACGAGATGCTATAATAAATTATATTCAAACGCGCGATAATATGATAAGTCAGCAAGATTTTTATAATATAGCCTTATCATATTTTGATGATTTTAAATTTCTTTTTAAGAAAATTAATATATATGATAATATATTTTATTTGTGTCGATCATTTAGAGATAGAAATCAAGTTACAATTCGTGCAACAAATTATACTGAAGAAGTAATGGATTTAGAAGGTCCAAATATTGTTGGTTATACAATTACTGCAGCAGTAAGCACTACTGGTAGTGGTACATTAATTTCTGGTACTTATTATTATTTTATAGTAGGAATTGATGTTTGGGGACGCACATTACCTTCTACAGGTGTTTCTGCAACTGTTAATACTGATGTTGGAGATGATTCTGTAACAATTACTTGGGATCATATTCCTTATGCAACATCTTATAGAATATATGGGCGAACAGCAGTTCAAGATCAGTATTGGGAAATATTAGTTACTCCACCTGCTGCAGCAACATATTCATACATTGATGATGGAACTGCTGGAACAACTATTGTTGATTTGCCGCTTACATATGAATTAACAAATATTATATATTATCCATCATTTACAATAAGTGGAATTGAGTTTACAAGTCCTTTTGTATTTATGGGTAATAATAGAATGAATTATTATGATGGATATATAATTAATTCATTATTAAGAGTAGATTTTTCTGAAATTACTCCAAATTCTGAAATAATTGGAAGTGGTTTTGAAATTCCAGCGGTTTACCTTAATTTAGAATATGATGATTCAACATATACAACAACGGTTACATTGAAGTCATATCAAACTATAAGTAATTTAGTTTTTACTTTGTCTATTATTAGTGAAAATGTAAACTTTTCTAATAGACGAATTGAATGTTTTCCATTATCTACTAATGAATTTGTTTATGAATATACAAATGATGATACTTTTGGAATATTTAGTAAAGAATTACAAATAGAAGTTGTTGGTGGAGTTTCAAATTGTGTGGTTACTAATAATTATGAAAATTTTACGATTGGAGTAGCACCTGCTAATGTTTTGCAACTTAAATATAATGATTCTTCAGTTGGTTATACAGATGCATTTGTAAGTGTAACTTTAACAGCTGGTTCTCGAACTGCCGCTCAAATTGTGAGTGAAATTAATACTGCGATTGGAACTACAATTGCTTCAACTTATACTGATGATGATGGAAATGTGCGAGTAAAATTGACTCCATTATCAGGAGAATTAGCATATAATTTATTTATATCTAGTTCTTCAACATGTTTAGCAGCACTTGGATTAACAGGTGATACTGATAATCCTGCAATTTTTAATGGACCAATTTCATCTATAAAATTTTATTGTAAAACAGGCAAATTCTATCAATTAACAGACATTTCTGATCAATTGCGATTATTAAGATATATTTCAAATGGAGTTGCTTATATTGTTTTTATACCTGTTATTGAATATGATACATATAATTTAGATTGTGAATATTATATTAATAAAATTAAAACATTTATAAGTAATTCAAATTTTAATGCTAATAGAATGATAACAGATAATGTTCAATGTAGATTTTTAAATTCATATATTGTTGATTCTCCTTTTATAGAATCCATTTTTACGCAAAGTGGACAAATATTTTCGAATAGTGATTATAATTGGTTATCTCCAGTTATTAGTACTTTAGATGCACCATCATCTGGTACTTTAGATGGTTCTCAATATAGAGTTAGTACAACTCCTACTGGTGGTTCTGTATTTGCTGGTCATGCAAATGCAATTGCTACATACACAGCATCAACTGCTACTTGGAGTTTTTATGTACCAAATACTGATGATTTTGTTTTAGATACAGAAATAAATACATATTATAGATGGAGTGGTGCAGCATGGGTTTCTATCCCATCTATAGTTTTTCCTTTAAATATGAGAATTGAAATTAAAGCAGATAAGGGGTATATTCAAAGAAATAATGTTGATATAGTAACTGAAAAAGAAAATCTTGAAGTTTTAATTGCTGAATATTTACAAAAGAATTTTTCAGGTGCTAGTGTAATTTTTTATAATAGTTTAATTATAGAATTTATACATACTGGAAGAAATTATATAAAATCTGTTAGCGTTTTTGTAACAGATTCTGCAACAACTCCAAATGAATTAAATAATGGTATTGAAATTAGAAAAAATGATGATATTATACAAGATTTGTATAATAAAATTGATATTGTTAAATTTGTTCCACCAATGATTTATTGGAATGTTGATGATTTAGATATTGAAATGATGATAGATTAAAAAATTACCGGCAAGATCTTTAACTAGATCTTGCCGGTAAAAATAAAAAGTGGAGGCAAAATGTTAGATTCTATAAAAGATAAACTTATTAAAAATCGACAACAACTAATAGAAGAACCACAAGATTCTTCTATTATTAATAATATATTACTAAAGTCAGATTATCAAACTCTTAATCTTATTCAAGAAAAAAATGAAATTGATATTAATGAAAAATATGTTTCTGAATGGGTTAAGTGTAGACAGAATCCTTTATATTATATTTTAAATTATGTTTATTTTCAAGAAATTGGTGGTAAACAAAAATATAATAAATATTTATTACATAAAAAATTACGAAGAGTTGTTAGATGTGCTTATAAATATCATATGTGTATGTTAATGGCTTCGCGACAATTGGGTAAATCAACAATTTCAGCTGCTCTTTTATCATGGGCTTCAATTTTTTACCCATCAAACAGAATTGTAATTTTTAATTTTAGAAAAGATTCAGCACAAGAAAATCTTAAGAAAATTAAATTTGTTAATAAAAATCTTCCTAGATGGATGGCTGTTCCAAATTCTTCAAGAAGTGATATTAAAACATATTTGGAACTTCAAAATGGTTCTAGAATAGATACATTTTATCCTTCTACGACATCATCTCCAGATACTCTTGCTCGTTCATTGAGCGTTCCGATTAACTATAAAGTCGCTTTCTAGGGAAATCTAGATCGAATAACTCCGTGAATTCGGTGGAACTCCTATTCTATAGGACAATACCGAGCCAAGCTCTAGAAATAGAGAAGGTGTAACGACTATCCTGAAAGGGAGTACACTCAAGCGAGTGGAAGCGCGGAACATCTAAACTAGATGAAGATATAGTCTGATCTACATAGTAATATGTAGCTGTTCAGAAAATGAACGGGTTAGAAGTAGCGATTCTAACTGAACATACTGTTTATATATTGATGAATCGGCGTTTATACCACATATGCATGAAATTTACGGATCTGCTCAACCAACTCTTTCTACTGCAAGAGAACAAGCTGCTAGAAATGGGTATCCATATATGATTCTTATAACTTCTACTCCAAATGGTGTAGAAGGTGATGGAAAGTTTTTTTATGAGATGCATGAAAATGCAGTAGAATCTGATGATTTATTTTTAGATAATGGAGATCATGAAGAATGGTTAGATCATGCCGATAATGTTGTTTCTGATCCAAGTAAAAATAGTTTTATTAAAGTTAGATATCATTGGTCTGAAAATTCTTCAAAAACACAAGAATGGTATGAACAACAAAAGAAAGAACTTAACTTTGATCGTAGAAGAATCAATCAAGAATTAGATCTTTTATTTGTTGGTGGTACATATTGTATTTTTGATGATGAAACATTACAACAATTTCAAAGTTTTGGAAAAAATAATGTTGTTGATTTAAAGAATCAAACAAAATTAGACGTTTTTACTGATAATTTTGATGATCGTGATTATTATCTTATAGGAGTTGATACGGCAAGCTCTATTAAAGGGGCTTTTAATGCTATTGAAGTTTTTTCTTATAAAGATTTTATTCAAGTTGCAGAAATGAATGTTCGATTAGGATCGTTAACAAAATATGGTGAAGTAGTTGATGATCTTTTTAAATGGTTATATAAAATAGTTGGTAATCGAATTAGATTGGCTATTGAAAATAATTCAATAGGAAAAGCTATAGTTGAGCATTTACTTTACCATGTTCATGATTTCAATTATATTCCATTTATTTATAAAGATTTAAAAAAGAGTGAAATTCCAGGACAACAAATTAATGAAGAAGATCATGAATATGGAATTAATACAAATTCTAGAACTAAAGAGCTTATGGTTTCTTTATTATATGATTTTTTAAAAGAAAATCCGTCAAGATTAAAATCGCAAGATCTGATAAATCAAATGAGTACAATTCAAAGAAGCAATCGAGGAACCATAAAAAGTAGTGGTTTTAGTGATATGTTTATGGCGGCTAGTTTTTGTGCGTATGTAAGAAAAATGACCGAACTTCAGATCTTGCCGCTTTTAAATTATACAAATTCACAAATCTCTCAAAATTTCTTTAATAATATACAATCTGTTGCTCAAATGATGAATACAAAAGTAATAATTCAACAGCAAGTAAGTAATCAGTCCGGTAAATTTATTCCAAAAACACCACAAGAAGATGAATTATTAACTCAACAACATACAAAAGAAAATAATACACTTATTACTGGGGATGATTGGAGAATTTTTATACCAGTATTTTCTCCATTTGAATAAAAATAAATTAGTAATTATAAGAAGGGTAATTACTTATGACAAATCAGTATTCGATTCCAGGATTAAATGAAAGATTAATGCAAGAATTATTATTAAATTCAAAAAGACAGAAACAGAGTCCTTCTGATTTTACTCCATCTTCACAACAGATGGCTGATTATGAATATCAAAAATATAAAAAAGTAGCAAGTCCAATTTTGCAAAAAACAATGATTCCATCATTAATGGCTACTCTTCTTGCAGAACCTACTTATAACAAAATGTTATTAAAAGGAGTAAATAAAGTTGCTCCTTCTCAAGCTGGTAAATTGTCGAATTTTATGGATTCTGCAATGGGTCCTTTAGGTGGATTTGGATATTTAATACCCAAAGTTTTATCAGAAGGAATGAAATCAAAACGATTAGCAAGTGAACGTAAATATGCTTCTCAACTTGGAGTTGTTGGAAAAGGATCACGGATATTAGATAATTTGAGTACATTAAATTATCTAATATCTGGACTTCCTCGTGGTCTTAGTATGTTAGGTTCTGGAGTTATTCCAGGTCTAAACGGTGTATCAAAAAAGATTCCTAGACTTGAGCATTATTTAACTGGTACTGCTGGTGATGTTTTGTCGGGTGGAGTTTCTAAAGCTGCAAAAGCTACAGGAAAGCATGTAACTGAAGAAGGTACTGGTTTTGGAATTGGTCCTACCGGTCTTTCATTAGGATTAGCTGGTTTACAAGTTGGTATGTCAATATATAAATCAATTAAGATTGCAAGACTTCAACCTCGACGTGAACATCCTGATAGTTTAGGAAGAAAATATTATGGACCAGATACTAGTGGACAAGCAATGACTCGAATTTTGTCTATGGCTGGTACTGGTAAAATTGATCCACAAACTATGTCGTTTATGGTACTTCAAGTAATAGAAGGAGATATTAGAAGATCTAATTTACTTCTTGCTGGAATGCGTGGAGAGATAGCTTCTGAATCTGATTATAGACGACAAGAAAAAGAAAAAGGTTCGGAATCATTCTCAACAGAATATGATTCTTCTATATTAGGTAAAGATGATAGAGGAGTTGTTTTACGAACTCTCGACGTAATAGAAAACTCATTATCTTCTTTTAAAATGAAATTTGATCCAATAACGCAATTATCTGCTTTTGCATTTGGATTGTTACGAGGTCGAATAGTTTTACCGAAACATGAGACAAGTAAATTAGCAAAAATATATGGTTATGATGATGAAAAGAAAATGATGAAAGAAAAATCTATTGGATTTGGAGCAATGTTAGATCAAACTAAATTACTTCATACTAGTTCATCTGCTATACGAAATATGGCTCCGAGTTTAGAAACTTCTCAATTAGCAATAGCTTCTGCTACATTTGATATTAATAGATACATGTTAGCAGAATTGATGACAATTCGTATGTCTGGTTTTGGAATTGATCAAAATGTTTTATATCATAAAGAACCAAGTTTTATTAGAGAAGTTTTATCAAATCTTGGCGAAAAATTAAATCCATTAAATTTACCTGGAATAAGTGCAATAGTTAATGTTTTAGGACTTGCTAGTAAAACAATTTTTAAAACTTTACCAGGCATTATTCCTAAAATTATTTCTGGTACCGGCAAAGTTGCTTCAACTGTTAAAAGTTTTCTTTTTGGAGAAGAATATGAAGAATTAAGATCTGATCATGCTCTTCTTGAAAAAGCTGGATTAAATAAAGATATTAAAGATATTGCGGATTCGTTTATTGCAAAAGGTTTGCCTGGAGTTCTTGCCGAATTAAGACATATACAAATGACACAACTTGAAGTTCAACAAAATATTTTAAAAACTCAAATGAAAATGTTAGATCTTCAAGGTGGTTATTATAAATATGAAGAACTTCAAAGAAATAAAGAGCTTTTAATTTGGGATAATATTGATGAGAAATATATAACTCAAGATGAAGCTGAAAAAGTTAAATTAAGTAGAATCAATAAATTAACTTCTGTAAAAGAAGAAGCCTTTACAAAAAGTTTTCTTGGTAAAATGTTATTATTTTCTCAATTAATTTCACCAAAAAAACAAATTCGAAAAAACGTTTCTACTTTTTCAGCTGGTGTTGGTCGTATGGAAGGTTTTGAAAGTTTAATTGGTTCCTTAGAATCTATGTTTTCTGGTGGTAGAGAAACTTTTAAAAGTTCAGATATATCAAAATTATTAGCTGGAAATTTAACAAGTATTCGACCACGAACTGGTGTTGAAGCTACTTCTTTAGAAGAAGAAGATATAAAACGTCAAACTCATTTTGGTGATTATTTAAAATTTGCTAGTGGTGGTTTAGGAATGGCAGCTCTTCCATTATTAGGATTATTAATGTCTGGAGGAGTTGGTGGAGGAATTGGTCTTCTTGCTTCTCTTTTACTTGGTGGAGGAGCTACTAGTAGACGATTTTTTCAAAGACGTCAGATTGCTAAAGAGTCAAAGAAACAAAAGGGATATGCAACTCTTGATGAAGAAGAATTTGCAAAAATTGGTAAAGATTTAAATAAATCATTTATAGAAAGATCAGAAGATCAACAAACTTCTAAGTTTTCGGCGCATTTTCGTCCAAAATCTTTAGAAGAAACATATCCATATAAAACTTTAGTGTTATTGGAATCTATTAAAGATTATCTTGGTACAGATTCTAATAACAATGTTTATTCTTTTTTATCTTCAATAGCAGAGAGTACTTCTATTGATCAAAACAAGATGGTTTCTTTATTAGAAAGTATTCAATCTTCATTGAAACTTCCTGATATCTCTCCTCTTGTTGTTGATCAAAACAAGATGGTTTCTTTATTAGAAAGTATTCAATCTTCATTGAAACTTCCTGATAT
>Ga0265293_10004017_pt1 | contig 26494 bp, 27 predicted proteins | sample Munlanlewell138R_FD_192505 | JGI IMG/M metagenome (GOLD analysis project Ga0265293, IMG submission 192505) | Leachate microbial communities from a municipal landfill in Southern Ontario, Canada - Leachate well 138R | ecosystem: Engineered > Solid waste > Landfill > Unclassified | place: Canada...
TTATTTGGTGGGGTAATGTTCAGAGCCTTTTTTCGTTTTTAGCTTTTAATGTGTTTCGGGCTTTGTTTGTGGGTTGCCCCTTTCTCGTTCCCAATCTGCACCATTGCTTTTAAAATATTTCTGTAAAGTTTCGGCTTTCTAATTCGTACAAAAATTCCGATTGTGCTCAGGGCGTTGTTGAAAAAGCTTATAGAAAAATCTGCGATAGCCTGCCCAGCCAACATCCAAAATTTCAGATTGCATACGTGTTTTTCTTTTACCACATTTAGCGCTAGTTCTTGGCTCGCCAGTTTCACATAACAAGCGTTTCAAGCGGACTCGGACAGAGTTCAGAACTTTAATAACAAAAACCAGACTCGCCACTTAAACGCAGGGTCGTTAGTGGGCTTAACCAAATGAGAAAACTGTTTTCAATATCTCTTTTCTTTTTCCTCTGTTCTTGCGGACCGATTTCTCTGGAAGAAGATCCTATTGTTAAGAAGCATTTTTCAGAATCCGAAATAGCTTATCTCGATTCTATTTTGACGTTCTTTGATAACGAAGTAGTTAAACAGACTCCCGATGCTGAAATCATCCCCAGCTATAAAGAGCTATTTAAAGTTGTTAAGGATTCTGTGAAATCTGCTCCTGTGATTGCAATAGAGATTGATCAAAAAAAGTATCAAAGACTCTTTTCAACAATGCCTGATTCGTTTCAACAAAAGCTTTGGTATACAGGCTATGCTCATGATTCCAGATCGAACGATTCAACTTTTTACCGAGACCTTCGTTCTTCAGGGACTTATGCTGCTTTTTTAAAAAATGCTTCTGAAAAAAATAGTTTTTTATTTGAATACTATGACGATTTAGTACATGGTGCATCACTCACACCGACTATGAATGCAAACATGCTTTATTATCCAGAGAAATTAGATATTGAAAAGGAACGAGAGCGTTTAATTTATGCAGTGCACTTTATCACGTTGCGAAGGCCGTCAGCCCACTAACAAGCGTTTTAAGGGTGACTCGGGTATTGGCTCCGCATTTTAACTTTCAGCTATCTAATTAATTATGTTACTTTCACAAAAACCGAAAACCCTCGCACCTTAAACGCTGGGTCGTTATAGGGCTTAACAAAATAAATCTCATGCAAAAACAGATATTTTTTATTCCTTTTTTTCTGTTTCTAATGAGCACTGCATCTTTTGCTTTTCAGTCTGATGTAATTAGAAATACTCAAAAAGTGGAGAAGCTGAAGAATTACTTTCATAAGTCATTTGAAAAACCTGACAGTCTCAAATATCGGAACTTATTTTTTGAAGCATTCCCTAATTCTTTTTCAGAGCTTGATTCACTCTATGGTTACAATGATGGAAAAGCTGGACCACTTTATGATGAAGGAGTTGATCATATAATTGTTCTATTTAACAAGTTAGATAGTATTCCAGACTCTATATACTTTGAAAAATTAATCAATGTTAGTTTTGAAGGCAGTTGGGATGCTGATGCTATAAATTATTTTCAACATGGGCTGCATCAACGATCTTTAGAGAAACCAGAATTATTATTCTCACTTCTACAAAATTACCCAGATAAAAAAGTTCAAAGCTTTTTTCATTTTTTTTATGATGGAGTTCACCCACCTTTTGAAGAAATTCCGGCTGATTTCCAAAATCTTAATTCTCAGTATCCAACTCTTTATTCACTTATGAAAAAAGAATTTACGTCTGCATTATCTAAAAACAAACATTAGAAACTTGGTTCGCCCTATAACAATGCGTTTTAAATCGGACGCGGACGAGGTGCGATGGAAACTTGTTTGCAAGGAATTAATTTCGCTACTTCAACTAAATCATAATCCCCGCGCCGCTTAAACGCGGGGTCGTTATACGCGCTTAACCTAAATGGAATAATCATGAAACTTTTAGTTAAAAAAACATTTTTGCTCATTGTTGCTGCAGGATTATTCAGTATCGGATGTAGTCTTCTTAATTCAAAGAGTGAGACTCAAATAAAACTCAAAACAGATCAAAACTCTTACATAGCTGATACTTCTTCTGTAATAAAGTTAACTGTAACAAATAATACGGATAATCCAGTCTATTTCGTTTGCACAGGACAAATCTACCTGGAAGAATTAAACGGTAAAAATGTTGAGCACTCTTGGATGGTTCATGGATTTGAAAAATGCTTGAGCCGAAACCCTATTGAAGAAAATAAACCTGTAACATTTGATATTTCCTTCAATAGTATTTTCCTCAGAGATTGGTTCTCAACTGCACAATTTGATAAAAACGTTGATTATCGCCTTCGTATGGATCTTTACAAAACAGAAGAGATTGATCAACTAATAAGTGAAAAAAATCGAGTTTCAAATACTTTTGAAATTATTCAAGAGTAAGAGGCGCGTATAACAAGCGCATCAACTGGGGACATAGGCGCGCGGTTGGTTTAATGTGTTGCTTGTTATAACTATTTATAGTTTAATTAACTCATAATTTCCGCGCCCTAAGTGCGCAACCACGTTAGTTGCATAAGAGGAAATATAAATGCAGAATAGTAGTCTTCAGTTCATCGATTCAAATGTATTTGGAGCCCTGGTTAGACCCCAATATCCAGCAGGGTGCAGTATTGCATCCATCACTTCATGCCTTTCCTATTTTAAAGATTCAGAGATTCAACAAACTGAGGTAGCAGAAAATCTTGGTTTGGATATTAAGTCTAGTAATCTTGGACCAGGTAATATGACAATTTCAGAGTGGATTGAGAGTCTTCATCCAGAGAAAAAATCTGAATCGAAGGAGGCTTGGTCTGAAGAACTAAAGAAACGGATTGACTGCTATGAACAAGGTGAGAGTTCTGCAAAGCCTTGGACTGACGTAAAGAAAAATGCCCAGGCACTTCTTGACTGTTGAGCAAATGTGGGCTTTTTTGAACAATTAAACACAGCATTCTGACTACTGAATTCTGAGTCCCTAATTCCTTAAAAAATATTTAACCAATATCTTAGCCCCTTGGATACTAAAAATAACAAAACCCCACCCTTTCGGGCGAGGTTTTGATGTATTTGCAGGAAGGTCTATAAGCCGGATTTTGTTCCTCTCGAAAAACGAGATTCGGCAATCATTTATCTAGTGCGTTCTACCCGGTGGCGTAACGACAAACGACATATACCACCTGCATGAACTTGCACCCCGCGAGGTTTACCTAGCTTCTGGCATCACTGCACAGAACGGTGAGCTCTTACCTCACCTTTTCACCCTTATCCGCCAGCTGACAGACGGTCTGTTTTCTGTTGCACTATCTATCTTAACCCAGTCGCCCAAGTTAAGCCTCTACTACGCCCGAAGGATCGTAGAGCACGGTGTTTGTTGGTGTCCGGACTTTCCTCTCCACACATAAGTGTAAAGCGATTGCCCAACCTTCCTGCTTAAATATACGCTTTTCTACTGTCTTACCGAAGCATACATAGCCTATGGCTTATTTATGCCTAAGATTAGAAATTATTTGGGCATTATCTTTGAGAGCAAAGAATAGCTGAATGCCAAATAAAAAAAGGAAAGCTTGTAGGCTTCCCCTTTTAATATATTTACTTATAATCGAGCAAATTAAATGCTCAGTATTTTCTTTGCTTCTGCAAAAAATGATTGATCTACTACAATTCGTCCGCTACTTTCATCAATAATTACTTTATTTCTGCGACGAACTTCAACTTGGGTTTGTGGTGGTAACGTCATGCCGAAAGCTGCGCCACGATCCATTGCAACCACTGCAATACCATTATTAAGGCCATTACGTAAACGGTTGTAGCTACGTAAATAACGAGCCTCTACTTTCTTTTCTACTTCTTCACGCTTTTTAAGCAGTAGATTTTCTTCGTCTTGAGTTGATTTAGTAACTGATTCAAGGCTGCTATTTTTTGCTTCTAGCTCACTTTTAGTTTGTGCATACTCTGCTTCGGCAATCTCAATTTCTGGACCAACTTCTGTGAGACGCTTTGTAACTTCTTCTAGCCTTGTTGTTGCTGCTTCAATAGCATGCTTTTGGGCTTCTATTTCTTTTGTTAAAGCGTCGTACTCACGGTTATTACGAACAGTTAATTGTTGGTCTTCATACTTTCTAATCTTTTCATCAAAAGATTTTAAATCCAAGCTTAACTTGGTACTCTCAGCACTAAGGTCTTTTTCCTCTTGTACTAGCTTTGCCAATTTTGCTTCCTTACGCGCAATATCAGTTTCGATATCCAAAATTTCTTCTGGCAAATCGCCGCGTAATTGTTTCAGCTCGTCTATACGACTATCAATGTATTGTAAATTTGCTAATTGTTGAAGTGCTTCTTCCATGTATTGCTTCTTCAGCTCGTTTGAATAGTTTGAGGTTTTTGTTCAGACACGTAGGTCTGCATTGGGTTTGTAACTACAGAAGTAACGTTAACTGTTAAGTCATCGAAAGCTTCTGAGAGTTCATTTTTAATAGCTTCTGCTATAGGGAATTCGCTCTCGTAATGGCCTACATCTACCAATAGGAAGTTATCCTGTTCGGTAAAATAATCATGATATTTAATATCAGCCGTTACAAAAGCATCTGCCCCAGCAGCTATTGCTTTCTCTTTTAGAAATACGCCTGCGCCGCCACACACGGCTACTTTTTTAATACGCTCTACTTGGCCAGAAAACCGAATTGATTTCACATCTAATGCTTGTGAAACTAAATGGAGGAACTCCTGTTGGCCAATTCCTTCTTCAGGATATGCACCTAACACACCTAAGCCCACGTTTTTTGAGGGAGAGGCTAAATCGGTAATCTGTAAGCCACCGCTACGCAGTACGCCTTCTTTCTTTAGTCCGCTTTTAAGCTCTGGCAGGTGATGCTTATCAATAATAGCTTCGAAACATCGCAAGCCTTGTTCTCTATTTTCTACACTAAAATAGTGGGCTTCTTCTGCAGAGTAGTAATTCAGGAGTTTTAAAACAGACTCTGCGTCGCTGTAATCAGTTACTAATCGAATTTTTTTACTGATTGAATAATCTTTTGAGAGAAATTTAAGATTATCGAGACCTAGCATGTTTGCTAGTACAAAAGATACGCCATCAAGTGCAGCATCTAAATTGGTGTGTGCTACAAAAAGACCAATATCATTTTTAATAAGGCGATAAATAATCTGGCCTTGTCCATTAGTAGGATTTATACTGCCAATCTTACTAAATATGAGAGGGTGGTGGGCTACAATTAACTCGCATTTATTGGCAATGGCTTCGGTAACAACTTCGTCTGTTACATCTAAGCAGGTCAGTACTTTGCGAACCTTGGCTTCAGGGTCTCCAACTAGTAAGCCAACATTATCGTAGTCCATCTTTGTGCCAGGGGGAGCCCACTGATTTAAAAAGGTAGTGATATGTCGGATTCGAGTTTCCATCTTTACCTTTTGCCTTTCAACTTAGTTTGAATAAGCGTACTCGAATGCGAAAGTAAATATTTGTAGAGCGTTTTCGTCAACAATAATTATTTCTTTAGACTTTTACGTAGCCCTCAAAAATAAGGTTAATTGATGAATGATAAAAGCCTATCTTTTAGTTATTTAATTAAAGTTAACTTAAAACGTCATATTTAGTCATGAGTACCATTAATATCTGCCAAAATATTAACTCCATAAAAGAAAGAATTGCTACTGCTTGCCTTAAAGCGGGGCGTAACCCGGCCGATGTACAATTAATTGCAGTAAGTAAAACCAAGCCAAATAGCGCAATTTTAGAAGCCTTAAAGTGTGGCCAACTCGCTTTTGGTGAGAACAGAATGCAAGAGCTTGGCGAAAAAATGAGCGCTATAGACGACGATTCCATTTCTTGGCACATGATAGGAACCTTGCAATCTAACAAGATAAGGTTCATTGCAGAACGTGTTGATTGGATTCACTCGGTTGGTAAAACTAGCCATTTTAAAGAAATTGAAAAGCGAGCTAAAAATGCAAATCGCACAATAAATACTCTTATTCAAGTTAATATAAGTGGCGAAAGCCAGAAAGATGGCTGTGAGCCTGAAGAAATTTCTAAAATACTTGATTACACAAAAAATTTATCACATGTTAAAGTGCGTGGCTTGATGGGAATGGCCACCTTTGCAGATGATGCTGAATTGGTTAGGCCAGAGTTTCAATTATTGAGTAAACTCTTGCAAGAGCATCAGCATTATAATGGCGGCAACATTCAACTAGACCAACTTTCTATGGGAATGAGTGCAGACATGGAAGTAGCAATTGAAGAAGGAGCTACCATGGTGAGAGTAGGAAGTGATATTTTTGGATCTCGAAACTATCCTTAAACTCGCTCGTAGTAATACATAATTTAAACTTTACTTAAATGGGGCTAACATTATGATTTTTGGATTACCATGGTTTGCTATAATACCAATAGTAGCTATAGTTGGTGGGCTTTTATTAAGCTACCGAAAGCAAGAACTTGAATATGAAGCTAAAACAAGAAGCAATTCTAAAGAGGTTCAAGAGCTACGTGCTATAATACAAAACCTTAAAACACGTATAGAGAATCTAGAAACTATTGCCACCGCAGAGAAGGCAGCTAAAGCGTCAATTTCGCTAGATGATATTGAAATTAAAGATAATCCTAATTCATCGTCATCTTCTAAGCGTGTAAATAATTAACCAATTATGAATGAATTTGCTATCGCTATTGTCGCTATTGTAGGAGGGCTTGGCTTTGCTACATTCCTTTTTTGGAATTTCTTTAATCTCATAAAAATGTGGATTAATCGTAAAAGCGGAAATTCCATCCCCGATAACATTGATCCTAAATTTTTAGCCGCGCTCAGTAAATTCAAGAAAGATACCGAACGTCGAATTACCAATTTAGAGACTATTATTTCTGATTTAGAAACACAATCCATACAGGTGCACAAAACCGCTAGTAACACTCACAAAATAGAACTCGAAAGTGACGCTAATATCCCCAAACAAGCGCAAGAAGATGGTAGTAAACTGAGAAACATGTTAAATGAATAAGTGTTACTTTTAATAATGAATAAGTTTTACTAAATAGCCGTTTATTATGAAACTAACACCACTTGAAATTAAGCAACAGCAGTTTGAGAAATCTCTTAGAGGCTTCGATGTTGCAGAAGTACATTCTTTTCTCTCTCTTGTTTCTAACGAAGTAGAACACTTACTGAATAAAAACAAGGAACTTAACGACCAGATACAAAAGCTTTCTGATAGAGTAAGGCACTACGAACGCGTTGAAGAAGCCCTGCACGAGACATTGCAAACAACAAAAGAATCGGTAGTTCAAAAAATTGAACATGCTAAAATGGAGGCTCAGAACAGAATTGATAAAGCCGAAATGGAAGCTGATGCCATTGTAAAAGAAGCTAATTATCAGCGCCAAAATGTGCGCCAAACAATTTTACGGCTATTAGATAAACGCGAAGAAATTATTGCAGGCATTGGCTCTTATTTAGACAATGCTAAAAATTCGCTCGACCAATTCAGTAAAGACGAATTAAAGGCTTATACTTTAGAAGAAACTGAACAAGAAGTTCCAGCTTCTAATGATATTCAAAAATCTAAATTTCAACTAGATGTTGATAATACAAAGCCTGATGCTGACGACACTTTTATTACCAGCGGCGAAAGTATTGACGATATTCTTGACGAGATTGACTAACATTTATTTATTTAACTTAATTTTTTAACCATGGCTTTTGATACTGTTGAACAATTTCGCGCTAAACGCGATGAAGCTGTAAACTACATTAAAACCCAAACCGATTTTAAACCAGAGTATCTAATTATATTAGGTTCTGGACTTGGCCAATTGGCCGAAGAAATTGAGATGGAAATAACCATCAGTTACGATAAGATTCCCCACTTCCCGGTATCTACAGTAGAAAGCCACGCCGGCCGTCTACTTTTTGGAATGCTAGGTGGCAAGGCTGTTGTAGCTATGCAAGGTCGCTTTCACTACTACGAAGGTTACACCATGCAACAAATTGGCCTGCCTGTGCGAATTGCCAAAGCTTTAGGGGCTCATACCTTATTTGTAAGTAATGCATGTGGTGGTTTAAACACTAACTTCCGCCGTGGCGATGTAATGTTGATTAATGACCACATCAACTTTTTAGCAGACAATCCACTTATTGGACCAAACGACGATGAACTTGGCCCTCGTTTCCCAGATATGAGCGAGCCATATACCTCTCGTTTAATCGATATTGCAGAAACTGTAGCATTAGAGAATGCAATTAAGCTGCACCAAGGTGTTTACCTTTCTGTATCTGGCCCTGCGTTAGAAACTAAAGCAGAATACCGTTTCATGCGCCAACTAGGCGCCGATACCGTAGGCATGAGTACTGTTCCAGAAGTAATAGCTGCCGTACATATGGGCATGGAAGTTTTAGGACTTTCGGCTATTACCGATGAATGTTTCCCAGACTCGTTAACAGCGGTCAATTTCGAGCATGTGCTTGAAGGGGCAGCAATGGCTGAGCCTAAAATGACCAAAATATTAACTGGTGTTTTAGAGCGACTTTAATCAACTTTTTATCCACAAAAAACGTTATTTTCTAGCATACTCTTGTAGAGTTCAAATTAAAGTTATTTCTATAACCAACCACTATCAAAATTTAATGGTCAGTTTATGAGTTTTGATGAATTTGATGACGAACATTGGGACGAGTTTAAATGGGAGCGCCATCTCGACGAAGTAGAAAAAAAGAGCGACCAATTGCGCAAATTTATCTCTACCGATCAAAAAGGTACCGTCCCTCGTTGGATAACTTTACTTAAAGAAAGTTTAAGCGAAGATGATGCTTTTGAAGCCTACATAGAAGAAGAGCTATTACTAGACGAAGCCTACTTCCCCGAAGAGGATGACGACATGGAAGAAGATGAGGACTTCGATGAAGAGGACTTCCTGTTTGGCAATTCTGAAGAGCTCTCTGAGTTTTATGACGACTTCGACGACGATGAGGATGATTTTGACGATGGCGAAGAATGGAAAAGCCTAAGCGATGATTTTGCACTATCCGATTATGGCTCCATCGATAACCTCGCACTGTTCAATCAGGCGCGCGATTTGGCTGTAGATACTTTAAAGTGGGCAGAAACCGTTCCATCTAGTTCTCAATCAACTCTTTTTCTAGAGTTTGTGGGCGACAGCTTAAAGATCGGTGCAAAATTAGCAGGGGGTTATTCCTTCGGTTTTGAACCAGAATATTTAGGCGCTAATATTGCTTATACCAAAAAAGCGCTGACATTTGCGAATCAATCGTTAGGAATGCTTCAAGCATTAAAAACTGAATCTATATTCGCTAAAAAACAGTACATCGATTTCCATAGCCGAATGTTTGAACTACGTAATGATATTGGGATTTATCTTCAAGAATTACGTGATATGTTCTACAATAGATAGTTTCTTCTATTAAACAGAATGAATTATTGAGCCTAGCCTGAGTAATGAAATAGCTCATTACTCAGTGCAAAAGGCTCAGTTTTAATCTTCCCAAATAGCTACTGTTCTATCGCCTAATGAATTCGTGCTTGCCCTAAACATAGAACCAGTATTTGTCTTCATAGAAATATTACCATATTTGTCTACTGCAACAAATCCTGCATCACCAGGCTCTAACACTTCATCAACTAGGTAATCCATGCCTTGTGCCAGTGTAGCTCCTTTATATGCCATATATGCAGCCAGTGTATGTGCAGAAACATTAAGCATGATCTTCTCACCCCATCCAGTTCCCGAAATAGCTACTAAATCGTTGGCATACGTTCCTGAACCAATTATTGGAACATCACCCACTCGTCCATATTTTTTGTTGGTCATTCCCCCAGTAGAGGTACCTGCAGCAAGATTACCATTTTTATCTAATGCAACACATCCAACGGTTCCCATCTTCCAGCCATTATCTTCTAAAAGCTCTAGGTTGCCACCTGTTTGTTTATTGGCTCTTAGCCAAGCCTCATATCTACTTTGAACTTTAAAGTATTCAGGATCAACTCGTTCTACATTCGTTTCATCTGCATATTTCTCAGCTCCATCACCCGCAAAGAATATGTGCTCAGATTCTTCCATTACCTTTCGTGCAAGTGAAATTGGATTTTTTACCGTGGTAACTCCAGTAATAGCTCCTGCATTTTTAGTTGTGCCATCCATAATTGCAGCATCTAGTTCATTTTTGCCTTCGGCTGTAAAAACAGCGCCACGACCTGCATTAAAAAGCTCGTTATTTTCTAAATAATTGATGGTTTTTTCAATTGCGTCCAATGAACTGCCTCCGTCCTTTAGAATTGCCTCTCCAATACTAAGCGCTTCCTCTAAAGCATCCATGTACGCCTTCTTTCGTTCTTCTGGCATCTCTTTCGAAACATATCCGGCCCCACCATGAAGTGCTATTGACCACTCAGTTTTTTTGGTTTCTTGTACGGGCTTATCAACTTGGCACGCTGAAATTAGTAGCACTAAACATGTAATAGCAACTACAGATAAATACTTTCTCATAATTTTGATTGTTTATTGTTGGGTATTTTTCCACTCACTTATTATAGTAAATTTACAAGCCATTTTTTATTTTGCTTTAACTTGGTAATTATTAGAGCTATTCATTTTTTTTACTCGAAAAAAACTAATAACATCCGTTATATAGTTAATTAGACTAGCCTATTGTGTCTAAACTATTTAAACACTGTTATTAGCTTATTAATATAGACTTTGGTCAATATTAAATTTTACATAGTTACATAATGGAGTACATACTTACCCTGAGGGGTCTGAAGAGAACCTAATAATTGAGAGAGGTTCTCTAAAATTCAATCATAATTAAACATACACTACAATAAAATGAAAAAAATCAACTTACTACTTTTGAGCTTTTTACTAATTCCTGCATTAACAATGGCTCAGTACCCAGGCAAAGGAACCATCGACATTAACGGTGGTATTGGCGTGGGGCATAACCTATCTGGTACGGGCGGTATACCAATCAACATATCAGTAGATTACGGGTATGACGATAACTTTACTTATGGTGGTTATTTAGGTTACCTAGGTTCCTCTACAAATACAGGGTGGGGTACATGGAAGTATACAAACTTTATATTAGGTGCGCGCGGCACGTATCACCACCAGCTTGCTGAGGATTTTGATACTTATGGTGGCCTTATTTTAGGTTATAATGTTGCTACTGTAAAGTGGGATGGACCTGGCACTAATAGGTCTTCAGCAGGTGGTATGGTTGCACAGCCTTTTGTTGGTGGCCGTTACCACTTCAATGAAAATGTTGGTGCATATGCTGAACTAGGATTCGGGATTGCGATCCTCCAATTCGGTGTTACTTACAGAATGTAATTTCACATTTTTATCACTTCTAAAGCCATACAGAGTCCTCTTTGTATGGCTTTTTTTATTATAAAATAGATATTAATCTTCATTTCTGATTTTTATTATTTCAAAAAATACCTCGAACGGGGTATGTTCAATTCTTGATTTATAAAGTAGGTTTGAAAGTAATACTAACTGGATATCAACAAAATTAATCCTTATGAAAAAAATCACTTTATTACTTAGTTTTATAATATTACCTACTATTGTGATGGCCCAATACCCTGGTAAAGGCACCATCGACATTAATGCGGGGATCGGGGTTGGTCACAATCTTTCTGGGACTGGTGGACTACCAATTAACTTAGCTGTAGATTATGGCTATAACGAGAATATAACTGTAGGTGGTTACCTAGGTTATTTAGGCTCAACTACCAAAACTGCTTGGGGCTCTTGGAAATATACAAACGTTGTTATTGGTGCCCGTGGAACTTACCATCATGAGCTTGCCGAAGATTTTGACACTTATGGTGGACTTATTCTTGGCTATAACGCAGCCTCAGCTAAATGGGATGGCCCCGGTGCAGCAAACGCCTCAGCTGGTGGAATAGTTTACCAAGGTTTTGTAGGCGGCCGTTATCATTTCACCGATAATATTGGTGCTTATGCTGAATTAGGTTTTGGAATTGCAGTTTTACAATTCGGCCTTACCTATCGTATGTAGTTTTATCCTTACTACATTTTCTAAGCCATACATAGATCTCTTTGTATGGCTTTTTTTATATACGATTACCTACAAGTATAATTCTGTTTTATAATAACAGCCAATTATATTTTTTATCAGTTCTTCTCGATAGTTTAATAAGTACAAATAATTCTTATAAATTAGATATGTAATCAAATAAAAAAAGCCTTTGCAAATCTATGATTAACAAAGGCTTTAAGTACACCCGGAGGGGTTCGAACCCCCAACCCCCAGAGCCGAAATCTGGTACTCTATCCAGTTGAGCTACGGGTGCAAAGTAGGTTATAAATATAGCAATACTACGGAACAACTGCACCAGAAAATATGTTTCTATTATTGAGGTTGGCTATATAAATGGCGAACTTTGGTTGTATCAAACAAGGAGAACAAAATGTTAGTATTTTTACTTGCCACAGTGTTAATAGGTATCGGATTTGCTGGTATCGCAGTTAAAATTTGGGCTCAGAAAGATGGAGAATTTGCAGGTACTTGTGCAAGTAATAGTCCATTTTTGAACGAAGAGGGTGCGTCTTGTAGCTTTTGTGGCGCTAGTCCTGAAGAAAAATGTAAGAAAGATAATGCGCCATCAAGTGATGAGGATTTTAGTCCTTTTGTTGCCTAAACTCGGCTACTAAGTACTTCTGAAAACCCTCTGTAAAATACACTTCCCATTCATCATTGCTATCGGTAAAAACTAGATAGCCTTCTAAATTGGGTTTTGTAGCTAAAAACTCTTTACAAGCTTCCACTCCCTTAACCAAACATACGGTAGCGTAGGCATCTGCATCTATCGCAGTAGGTGCTATAATTGTAGCGCTTAAAAGCTTATTTAGTGCTGGTGAGCCTTTATGTGGATTTATTGTATGGGCATATTTAATTCCGGTTTCATCATCTACCCAAAATTTTCTGTAATTACCTGATGTAGCTAAGCCAGCTTCTTTTAATTCTATTATAAACTCGAAACGTTCTTGAGAGTCTATAACAGTTTGAGGCTTATCAACACCAATGCGCCAAACTGAATTTTTCTCATTCTTGCCTCTAGCTCTAATTTCGCCGCCAACCTCTACCATGTAATTAGTTATTCCTTTTGTTTCTAGAAAGGAAGCAATTACATCAGAAGTATAACCAGGGGCTATAGCATTGAAGTCGAGCTCAAAACCTTTTGGGATACGTACTTTATTGCCATTTACTTCTACATGTTCGTAGCCTGTCAATTCTTTTATTCTGTCTATATTTTCAGCGCTTATATCTTTTTTAATCTCATCAAAACCAAAGCCCCATATCCGAATAAGTGGACCTACGGTTGGGTCAAAATCACCTTCAGATTCCTTCGCAATCTCTAAGGCTCTAGTTAATACTCCTATAAATAAAGAGTCTACCTCAACCCAAATACCGCCTTTATTTACGATAGATATAATAGAGTTTTCTCGATAAGTACTCATAGAGTGATCAATCGAGTCTAAAATAGACTCGATTTCTTTACCATAATTTTGGTTTGAGTCTACTAAATATTTTATTTGATACGTTGTGCCTTGGGCATGTCCTGAGTTTTCGACAACATGGGTTTTTAATTCTTTTCCACAAGAGCTTAGAACTATTAAACCGCTAAATAGAAGTAATAAATACTTATTCATAAATATTTGATTGAAATAAAAAAAGCGACATGTTGTCGCTTTTTTTAGGTTTAAGATCCGAAATCATCGAATGAAACATTCTCTTCTGGAACACCCCATTCATCGCACATTTTAAGAACTGCAGCGTTCATAAGTGGAGGTCCACAGAAATAAAATTCTATTTCTTCAGGTTCAGGGTGATTTACTAGATACTGATCAATTACAGCCTGGTGAACAAAGCCTAAGAAGCCATCACCATCTTCATCACTCATATCTTTCTTTGTCTTCCAATTATCTTCTTCAAGAGGCTCGGAAAGAACTACGTAGAATTTGAAATTAGGGAATTTGTCTTCTAGCTCTTTAAAGTGATCTAGATAGAATAGCTCACGTTTAGAGCGACCACCATACCAATATGTTACTTTACGGCCAGTTTCTAAAGTTTTGAATAGATGGTATAAATGCGAACGCATTGGTGCCATACCAGCACCACCACCAATATAAAGCATCTCGCTCTCACTCTCTTCATTAATAAAGAATTCACCATAAGGACCAGAAACTGTAACCTTATCGCCTTTTTTTAATGAGAAAATATATGATGAAGCAATACCTGGGTTTACATCCATCCAGCCATTTTTAGCTCTATCAAAAGGGGGGGTAGCAACACGAACGTTTAGCATAATTCTACGGCCTTCAGCTGGGTAACTAGCCATTGAATAAGCTCGCTCTGTAACCTCGTCGTTTTTCATCTTTAAATCCCATAGCCCAAACTTATCCCACTCTAGTTGAAATTTATCTGGCTGACCCGGGTGCTCTTCTGGATGAGCAGTAATATCAATGTCAGTAAAGGGTATTTCTACTTCTGGTATTTCAACCTGCACGTAGCCACCCGCTTTATAATCCATATCTTCGGGTACTTCAATAACAAATTCTTTAATAAAAGATGCTACGTTGTAATTAGATACTACGGTTGCTTCCCATTTTTTAATCCCAAATACTTCTTCTGGGATTATAATTTCCATGTCTTCTTTAATTTTTACCTGACAGCTTAAACGCCAGTCTTCAGCTATTTCTTTTCTGGTAAAATGGGGGAGCTCTGTTGGAAGTATACTACCACCACCACTAGTTACCTGGCATCCACATTCTGCACAGGTACCCTTACCACCGCACGCAGAAGCTAAAAATATTTTATTATTTCCAAGGGTAGATAGAAGAGTGCCTCCAGAGGCTACTTCAATTTCTTTTTCGCCATTAATTTTAATTTTAACGGGACCAGAAGGTACAAGTACGGCTTTCGCACCAAGTAGTAGCGAAACTAGGAGTATAATCACTATAAAGAATACGATTATACTCGTAAAAATGATCATTGTTGTTGCAGATAATATCATCACTTAATTCTCTTCTTTACTATGATTATAACTTAATACCCATGAACGACATGAAGGCAATTCCCATAAGACCGGTAACAATAAACGTAATACCAAGGCCTCTTAAAGGACCAGGAACATTTGAATATTGTATTTTTTCACGAATAGCAGCAATTGCTACAATGGCTAGGAACCAGCCTATACCACTTCCAAAACCAAATACTGTAGCTTCTGTTATATTCGCATAATTACGCTCTTGCATAAATAATGAACCACCTAGAATAGCACAGTTCACTGCAATAAGTGGTAAGAATATACCTAATGCGTTGTATAGTGCTGGTGCAAACTTCTCTACAGCCATTTCTACTAGCTGAACAATAGAAGCAATTACCGCGATGAACAAAATAAATGATAAGAAACCTAGGTCTACTGTTGCCAACTCTGGACTAATCCACGAGAGTGCCCCTTCTGTAAGTACATAATTTTGGAGCAAGTAGTTTGCGGGTAGGGTAATTGTTAATACAAAGATAACCGCTGCCCCTAAACCTACTGCTGTTTTTATTTTTTTTGAAACTGCTAAGTAAGAACACATGCCTAAGAAATAGGCGAAAACCATATTCTCAACAAAAATCGATTTTATAAAAATATTAACTAGTTCTTGCATCGCTTTAATTCTCCTCAATTAATTTGGTGTTGCGACTGCGCTGCACCCAAATGATAACACCTACTGTTATAAGTGCCATAGGCGGCAATAGCATAAAACCATTATCCATATAATAACCACCGTTGGCCATATACCAACTGTTTGGCACAACCTGAACTCCAAATAGAGTACCTGAGCCAAGCAATTCTCTAAAAAATGCTACAATTATTAAAATCATACCATAGCCGAATGCGTTACCAACGCCATCTAAAAATGATCTCCATGGTTTATTTCCAAGAGCAAATGCTTCTAGACGTCCCATGATGATACAGTTGGTAATTATTAATCCCACAAATACGGATAGTTCTTTAGAAACGTCGTATACAAATGCTTTTAGAACCTGATCTACAAGTACTACAAGTGCTGCTACTACTACTAATTGAACTATAATTCGAATTCTATTAGGGATGAGGTTTCGCATTAATGAAACAACTACGTTTCCAACAGCCAAAACAAACAATACCGATATTGCCATTACAACAGCTGGATATAGCTTAACTGTAATAGCTAATGCTGAACAAATACCCAGTACTTGTACTGTAATTGGGTTATCATCGTTCAGTGGGTCGTTTATAAGAGCTCTGTTCCTTTTACTAAAAAGCGGCTCTTTAGGCTTTTTCTCTACAATTTCTTTATCTAATACTTCTGCCATAACTACTGTGTTAATTTGTTACTTGCTGAGCTGTTGCACTTGCTGTAGCGCCACTATATTCTTTTAGAAATGGTATATATGATTTTAAACAATCTTTTATCATGTCTTCTACACCAACAGATGTAATGGTTCCACCACTAATACCGTCTACTTCGTGTTCATTAGAAGCGCCACCTTTAAGAATGTTAATACCATATAGATCTCCAGTAGCATCTAATACTTTTTTACCTATAAACTGCTCGCCAAAGCTAGCTTCTTTTATTTCTGCACCTAAACCTGGCGTTTCACCTTGGTGATCAAATACTGCACCATAGATGGTATCTAAATCGCCTTCTAATGCAATGTAGCCCCAAATTGGGCCCCAAAGACCAGTACCTCGCAGAGGAATTATATAGTAGGTTTGGCCGTCTTTTTCTGCTATGTAAAGAGGTGCGTCTCTTTCTATGGCTGGTTTACGAACCTCTTTGGCCATGTCTACATTAAATGCATCGACACCTTCTTTAAGCTGATTTTCGTTAATTACCAACTGTTTAGTAATGTAAGTTGGATATTGTACAGCCGCTTCTGGGCGACTAACATCAATACCAATAGAGCTTAAAATGTTCTGCATTTTTTCTTGCTCCACATTATTATCCTGAAATGGTTTTAATGTGGTTGCTGCGAATGATAAAGCTGCGGCTACTACCACAACCATTATTGCGGCAAATATAAAAGTATAACTATTCTTATTTACATCCATTGCTTAAGCCTTTTTAAGTGCTAATCTATTCTTGCGTTTTTTAATATTTGCTTGAACAACGTAATGGTCGATAAGCGGTGCCATTGTGTTCATAAATAATATTGCTAACATCACACCTTCTGGATAAGCCGGGTTAAAGACTCGAATCATAATTGCTAAGAACCCTATAAAAAATCCATATATCCATTTACCGTGTTCTGTTTGTGAACCCGTTACTGGATCTGTTGCCATATATACTATACCAAATGCAAAACCACCCATTATAAGCTGTTGCCAATAAGGAACCGCCATAAATGCTTGTTGTTCTGGGCTTAGAGCATACGGTGCAACTGCGTTAAAGATCATGCCCATAACTGCGCCACCGGCTAGTGCGCTTAGCATAATTTTCCAGCTAGCTACGCCAGTAAAGATTAATAAACCAGCACCGAGTAATATTGCTATGACAGATGTCTCGCCAATTGAGCCGGGTATTGTACCTATCATCATTTCTAATGTGGAATACTGTGTTGTTCCTGATACAGCAAGGTCACCTAAAACAGTTGCTCCAGAAAAACCGTCTACTACTGCTTGGCCTTCTTTAACTGAGGTATTAATCCATGCGCTATCGCCCGACATAAACGACGGGTATGCAAAGAACGCAAATGCTCTTGCAATTAAGGCAGGGTTAAAAATATTCATCCCTGTTCCACCAAACACCTCTTTACCAATCACTACGGCAAATATAACCGATAGAGCTAGCATCCAAAGAGGAAGGTCGACAGGCATTATTAGAGGAATCAACATCCCTGATACTAAATAGCCCTCTTCAATTTGAGACCTATGTATAATACAGAAGATGAACTCTACTCCTAAACCAACACCATAAGATACCACTACCATAGGTAGTACTTTTATAGCACCAAATAGGAATTGATCGAGAAATGTTACCTCTTCACCTATAGCTAAAAAATGTAGATAACCTACATTCCACATTCCAAACAAAAGAGTTGGAATAAGAGCCATTATTACGGTGTTCATGGTTCGCTTCAAGTCAACACCATCGCGAATATGAGAACCATTAGGTGTAGTATGCCCAGGCACGAAAAGGAATGTTGAGAAACCATCGTAAACTGGATACAATTTTTCTAACTTACCACCCTCTTCAAAATTGGGTTTTATTTTTTCTAGCAGATTTTGTAATGCTTTCATTAGTAAACTTCCAAGTGATGTCTGTTATTAATCACTATCCTAATTCTTGTTTCATTAAATCTAAACCTTGTCTCACAATTTGCTGAACAGGAGATTTAGAGGTACAAACCACTTCACAAAGTGCAAAATCTTCTTCTACTACTTCGTAGAGGCCAAGATTTTCCATCGCTTCAATGTCGTTGGTTATAATAGCTTTAATCAATTGAACTGGGTAGATATCGAAAGGGAATACCTTCTCATACTCGCCCGAAACTACGTAAGAACGTTTTTCGCCGTGTAAATTGGTATTTAATTCGTATTTCTTATTTGGCATTAGCCAAGATGGTAGCGTTCTTGAAATACTGAACTTATCAGTTTTAGGAATTAACCAACCAAAAAGTTCAGGATCTATACCCTCAGGTATTACTGTTATTTGTCTTTCATAAAAGCTCAAATAACCATCGGTTTCAATTTTAGTACCAGTTAAGACGTTACCTGATATAATTCTATTCTCTTTGTCAGATACATTATCTAGCACATAATGCTTAGCAGCAGCTCCGATAATGGTTTTATGGTATTTACGCTCTTTTGCTTCGGCACCAGTAATTGCAATGTTAATACGTGCGTCGAATTTACCTGTTTCAAATAAGCGCCCAATTATTACTACATGCTCTGGAGTAATTGTCCAAACTGTTTCTCCTTTATTAATAGGAGATACACTATGTATTTGAACTCCTACTACGCCGGCAGGATGTGGCCCACTGTATTTGGTTATTTTTACACCTTTAAGGCTAGAAAGAGCTGAGCCTGCGGGTTTGTCGGCATTAATGCCTAAATGCACTTGGCCAGAAGTAAGCTTAGCGAGAGCATTTATACCAGTTTGTAATTCCTTTTCCTCTCCTTCAAGCAATAGGCCTAAATCTGGCGCTAATGGAGCAGAGTCGAATCCAGAAATAAAAATATCTCTAGGAACAATATCTGGGTTTGCCACTACATTATAAGGACGCTGCTTAAAGAAGGGCCAGCATCCAGAAAGTGCGAGCTTTTCAATAATAGCCTCGCGCTCTAACGAAGTAGGATCGGCAGCGCCGAAATCTTCGTATTTAATTTCTTTATCAGCTAAAACACGAACTTCCAAAATTCTACGCTTTGCACCTCTAACAATCTGAGCGACTTCGCCGCTTACTGTTGAGCAAAACTTAACTTGTTCGCTGTCTTTGTTGAAAAGTAGTGGGCTTCCAGCCTTCACCTCATCACCTTCTTTAACAGAAAGTTTAAAGCGAACGCCATGAAAATCGGGGGGCTTTATAGCTATGGTTTCAACTGGAAGCTCTGCAGCGAAATCCTTATCGGCCTCGCCTACCAGCTTAACATCTACACCACGCTTTACCTTTATCACGTTTGACATTTATTAGTAATTCAAGTAATCGATTAATTGAATATTAAAAAAGAAGATCTTTTTGGCTCGTTAACGGACGCCGTCTTCCTCGAGCTACTCCTAAAAGTATTTCAAGGCTAGAAAGATACTAATTTTTTTAACTGTTTTCGTAAAGATTTCATTTAATATTTAGAGCCGTTCTTCTGATGTGAAAGCCCTTATATTTAAACATTTAATACACTTTCCTCTTAAATGTATGAGGAAAATTTATACCACAAAAGTAAAATTATATTATAAGCATGGCGTCGCCAAAGGAGTAAAAGCGATATTTATTTTCTATTGCGTGCTTATATACTCGGTGCATTTCATCAAAGCCCATAAAAGCTGACACAAGCATAAGTAGTGTACTTTTAGGTAGATGGAAGTTTGTAATTAGAGCATCTACCGCTTTAAATTGATAACCTGGTGTTATAAAAATATCCGTTTCTCCACTTTGCGGTGCGAACTTTCTTTCTTGGCTTGCAAGCGACTCTAGCACACGAACGCTTGTTGTACCAACAGCTGTAATATGAGTTGCTTGAGTAAGCTCTTTAGCTGTGCTTGAATTTAATTGATACCACTCGCTGTGCATAATGTGTTCTTGGAGCTTCTCCGTTTTTACTGGCGCGAAGGTTCCCAAGCCAACATGGAGCGTTACCTCTGACTTTTGGATACCTATTTCAGCAAGATTCTGCAGCAATTCATCGGTAAAATGTAAGCCTGCAGTGGGCGCGGCTTTACTACCTAAATCTTTTGCATACACTGTTTGGTATTCGCCTGCTAAACTTTCATCCTGCTCAATATAAGGTGGGAAAGGTGTGTACTTAAATGGCTCTAATTCTGGTGCATCTAAATCATGAGATAAAATGATAGTTCGTAAACCATCTTCTGTAGTGTGCGTAACTTTAGCAGTAATTCCCTCAGCTAGCTCTACCTCTTTCCCTACTCGGAATTTTTTCCCCGGCCGAACTAGTGCTTCAATGGTGTTATTATTTCTAACAGAGGTAACAAAAATCTCTTTTTTGCCACCATCAAACATAAGGCGACACTTTTCCACTTTGCTATTATTTACTACCAGGGTAGATGTGCTCGGCAAATAATTTCCAAGATTATAGAATACATCGTCCGTAATCTCTTGAGTTGCTCGGTTATACACTAACAACTTGGCGTGGTCTCGAGGATGCGCCGGAGATTGGGCAATCAGCTCTTCGGGCAGATGAAAATCAAAGTCACTAAGGCTGTATGATTTCATATTTTATTTTAATGCCGTTACAGTTCTTCTACTTTCAAAACTGAACGCACGGCATTTAATATCCCATCTACATCAATTCCTACTTCTTTGTGCAGCTCTTCTTGTGTTCCATGCTCTACAACACGATCGGGTATTCCCAAAATCCTCATGGTTGGTTTCGTTTCTTTCTCGACCAAATATTCGGCTACTGCACTTCCAAAACCACCCATTTTCGCACCATCTTCAATGGTTATTATATGGTCATATTTGGCACACATTTGATCTAGGAGTTCCTCATCTATAGGTTTTGCAAAACGCATATCGTAATGCCCTACAATGACCCCTTCTTTTTCTAAAATATCGGCGGCTTCGCTAGCATATTTACCAATTGGGCCAAAACTTAGAACCGCAATTTTATCTCCTTCCCTTAAACAAACGCCTTTCCCAATTTCTAAAGGCATAAATCCTTCACGTACTTCCATACCTGTTGAGGCGCCACGTGGATATCGAATTGCCCAAGATGCATCCTCATATTTAGATGCTGTGTACATCATATCCCGTAAATCTTGTTCATTTAGTGGAGACGAGATGATCATATTTGGTACGGTTCGCATAAAAGCTACATCGTAAAGTCCGTGATGCGTTGGACCATCGGCGCCGGCAAAACCCGCGCGATCAATACAGAATACGACGGGTAATTTTTGAATAGCAACATCGTGCACTAGCTGATCATATCCCCTTTGTAGGAAGGATGAGTAAATGGCACAAAATGCTTTCTTGCCTTCAGCTGCTAATCCCGCAGCAAAAGTAACAGCATGTTGCTCTGCAATGCCCACATCAAAAGCGCGGTCTGGGAAGGCTTCCATCATAGGCAATAAACTAGAGCCACTTGGCATGGCGGGCGTCATACTCACAATGCGTTCGTCGTTGGTCGCAAGTTCAACCAAAGCAGCACCGAATACATCTTGATAGCGTGGCGCAGATTTATTTACTTTTTTAGGCGCTAACGATTGGCCTGTAATTTTATCGAAAGGACTACTTGAAGCGTGCCATTTTGTTTGCTCACGCTCGGCTGGGGCAAAGCCTTTACCTTTTACTGTAACAACGTGCAGTAACTTAGGTCCTTTTATTTCTTTAAGATCTTCTAAAATTTTTCTGAGGCCGTCCACATCGTGGCCATCAATGGGGCCGTAGTATTTAAAGCCCAATGCTCTAAATAAAGACCCTGGCGTAAGTGCTGCAGTTAGAGCTTTCTCTAAACGAGATGCCACTTTACGCATTTTATCGCCTGCCGCTTTAAAGTGTCCGAGCATATCGTACACTTCGTCGCGCATTTTATTGAAGGTTTTGCTCGTAGTGATATCAGCTAAATATTCTTTGAGAGCGCCCACATTGGGATCAATCGACATATTATTGTCGTTTAAGATTACTAGCAAATCACTATTCATTGCGCCGGCATTATTTAAGCCCTCAAAAGCTTGGCCTGCCGTCATAGCGCCATCACCAATAATGGCTACTACTTTTTTATCGCCTTTGTCTAATTCGTTTGCCACTGCCATGCCGAGAGCGGCTGAAATAGAAGTACTAGAATGACCTACGCCAAAAGCATCATATTCGCTTTCGGTTCTTTTCGGAAAACCAGAAATGCCACCGTACAACCTATTTGTATGAAAATTATCTCTTCGTCCGGTTAATATTTTATGTCCGTAAGCTTGGTGGCCAACATCCCATAGCAACAGATCTTTAGGAGTTTCATACACATAATGTAATGCTGTTGTTAACTCTACCACACCTAAACTAGCACCAAAATGACCACCATATACCGAAACTATATCAATTATATAGTTTCTAAGGTCGTCGCAAACTTCTTCTAATTGCTCTGGTTTTAGCGTTCTTAAATCAGCTGGGGAATTGATATTCGCTAATAATGCACCAGGCTTTGGGGTATTAAATTCCATACAAAACTAAATCTTAATTGTTTGCTTCGTTTACTTGTTCTATACGAAGCTCTGCCTTATTTAAAACCTCAGAACAAAATGCGGAGAGTTTAACACCTCTTTCATATAATGCTACAGAATCTTCTAGGGTAATTGACTCATCTTCTAATTGGGAGACAATGGATTCTAATTCTTTTAAAGCCTCCTCGAAGCTCGGTTGTTCTGTTTGATTCATTAAGACTTTATATATAGCGCTTTTTGTTATAGAAATATGGCATAAAATAGCAGATTATATTGTAAAAGGCTCAATGTAAATATAGAAGTGCTACTGCCACATTTTTTGAGTTATAACAACGCCATCCGACTCGAATACTAATCCCTTGTCTCTACTCGTGAAATAGAGATTAGTTCCCGACTCAGCTAACCTACGAATAGCTTCTTGATGAGGGTGCTTGAATCTATTCTTATCTGCTAAGGAAACGGTGGAAATTTGTGGCGTAACATGTTGAAGGAAGTAGCTATCTGAACTAGTTCTGCTACCATGATGCCCAACTTTTAAGAAGTCTGTATTTAGGAAATTCCCATATTGCTTTACAAGACGAAGCTCTTGCTCTTTACCAGCATCGCCAGTGAAGAGGAATTTATTTTCGCCATAAATCACATTAAGTATTATTGAGTGCTGATTTGGGTCACTACCATGTTCCGATTCATCTGGCCCCATAACCAGAAATAGTACAGCAGGATCTATTTCCAAAATCTCTCCTTTTAATACGGAACGAACTTCAACACCTTTCTCCTCCGCTTTTTCTAAGTAGGTTTTATAGAGATTTGAATCATATTTATAGCCAGAGTTATAAATGGTTTCTATTTCAATGCCATCTAAAAGAGAAACGATTCCACCAATATGGTCGGCATGTGGATGGGTAAGTATTACAGCGTCTAGTTTATTTATTCCTACAGATTTAAAATAGGGAAGCAAAACCTGCTCGCCTGAGTTCGTGCTTGGGCTCCAAATTCCTGCGTCTATAAGTATATGTTTTTTGTTTGGGGTGGTGATGAGATTTGCATCCCCTTGCCCAACATCAAAAACGATAACCACCATTTTGGGCGGAGTAAGCTTTGTGTAGATTCCCTCAATCTGCATAACAATAATCATGCAGAGGGTAACCGACAGCCATTTATATCGCACTTTAGTACTCCGCCAAGAGGCAATGGTAAATACGAGGGCTAGCCAAAACCCAAAAAATAAATTCGAAGAAAGGCTCGATTTCATCCACGCCCAATCTAGTGTAGATGTGAAATTCACAAAGTTATGGAGCGTCTTCAAAAATAATAAGGTCGGATAGTTAACTATAAAACCCACACTTGGCGAAAGTATGGAGATAAATATACTCAACAGAGAAAGTGGAACAACCACACCTAGTAATGGCACAAATAGTGCATTAGCCAATGGACTTATTAACGAAACCTCCCCAAAATAATATACCTGCAAAGGATAAAGTCCAAATTGAACTACGATTGATATAATCATCACCATTAGTGGCGTACTGTACCATCTGACGCGGAGCCAATATGGTAGCTTTGCTTGGATTACTGGCATGATTAGAAGAATGATGAGCACTGCAGCAAATGACAGCTGGAAACCAATTTCAAAAAGCTGGTTGGGATTAAATAGCAAGATGGTAAGGGCAGCAACTGCAGTTAGGTTGATGGAATCACCCCTTTTTGAAAATAACTTGCCATAGGTTAATGCCACTGCCATAACTGATGCACGCAGCACGGAGGCTGAAAAGCCAGTAATTCCTGCATAGAAAAACAGGATGCCGATTAGGATAGCTAAACCAATATGAGTGCCATATTTTCTCGTCCAAAAGTATGGAATTACCAACCAGAAGGGCGCTACCACTAATCCTACATGTAACCCTGAAACTGCCATTATATGAGATAAACCAGCTCGCGCAAATGCCGCTTTCGTTTCGCCCTCTAGTTCATTTTTGTATCCTAATAATAAAGCTTTAGCAATCGGAGCGGTTTCTTCATCGAAATTATGGTTTATTAGTTTTAAGGCTTTTTCTCTTAGCATCAGCCACGAAATTATTTTAGTTGAGCTAGTTCTCTCCATTAAACTATCGGCCCTAACTTGAGAGTACATTCCTTTAGATGCTAAATACTGTTTATAGTCAAAGCTATGTGGATTTCTTTTCCCAGAGATGGGGATTATGGTGGCTTGAATTTTTATATAATCGCCCATGCTAATCTCATCACCAATATCCCAAAGCACCCTTGTTTTAAATTTATCTTCTACCGTTAAACCAGATTCAAATTCTATAGCGGTAGTAGTAATGTTTAAGCGAGTTTTACCTCGGCTATTTTCTGTGATTTCTTGTACTTGTCCAGCTAGTGTTATTTCCTGCCAAGGTGATACACTTAATAGTTGCTCAACAGCTTTTAGACCTTTTCCCTGTTCAATTTTGGTTCTTATAAATCCAATTCCTACTACAAGAATGAAGAAGAGAACCGTAGCAACTTTTGGAAGTACTATTGAAATTTTACGCTTTAGATAAAGCTCATTTAGGCTAAACAATAGAAGAATACCGCCAAAAATTGCAGTGCTTAGCTGGCTAGACACCTCTATTTTATGGGCTAACAGAATGCCCATTATAAATAGCGCTGCCAAGCGAACTGCCGGGTATTTTGCTATAGGGAGGCTATATGTGGTGTCGGGGTTCATGCAAGTAAGACTTACATAAACCTAATTCCTTACAATAGTCTTTTCGATAAAATATTTGCAGATGGATTAAACCCTTTTGAGCACTCAAGCTGTATTATAAACCGTTGAAACGGTTTACAGCCCAAATTATAATTCTATAGCCCACGGTTTAAATCATGGGATATGATTGAAAATAATAGCAATCAGAATTTCAGCTATAGGTTATTCAGCAACCACTTTTAAAATGCCCACATTTTCTACGGCTATATATAAATAGCCGTCGGGAGCTTGCCTAACGTCACGGATTCTGCCTGTGTTTTCGAGTACAATTTCTTTTTTTGAAACTTCGCTACCATCAAAAGTGACGAGGACGAAGTAATCGAACTTCAACGAACCAACTAGGGCTTTTCCTTTCCAATTGGGGTATTTATCACTTGTAACAAAAGCGAACCCTGATGGGGCAATGGATGGATCCCAATAGGTTTTGGGTTGCTCCATGCCTTCTTTTTCGGTGAGCTCAGTTAGTACAGTTCCGTTATAATTGATACCGTAACTAATTACTGGCCAGCCATAATTTTTGCCCGCTTCAATTAAATTCAACTCATCCCCGCCACGTGGTCCATGCTCGTGTGCCCAAATTTTGCCTGTTGCTGGGCTTTTTGCCATCCCTTGTGGATTTCTATGTCCATAAGAATAGATAGCTGTTTTAGCGCCGGCACTATTCACAAAAGGATTGTCTTTAGGAATGCTTCCATCACTATTAATTCTATAAATCTTTCCGCCATCTCTAGTTATATCCTGTGGATTTACATCCCTGTCGCCACGGTCGCCCACCGAAAAGTATAAAAACCCGTCATTATCAAATGCGATGCGTGAACCATAATGTTGGCCGCGAGTAGTGTTT
>Ga0265293_10004018_pt1 | contig 26492 bp, 23 predicted proteins | sample Munlanlewell138R_FD_192505 | JGI IMG/M metagenome (GOLD analysis project Ga0265293, IMG submission 192505) | Leachate microbial communities from a municipal landfill in Southern Ontario, Canada - Leachate well 138R | ecosystem: Engineered > Solid waste > Landfill > Unclassified | place: Canada...
TGCGCCGCTGCTCGCTCTGGGGGAGGGATTCGTACTGTTCCTTGCGGCGGCGGATCTGCTCCCGCTCCCGGGGGCTCAGATCCTCCCAGCGCTTGCCGGACGAGGCGAGCAGGTAGGCATCCGGGTAATGGCGAAGGTCCCGCGCCCAGCGACCGCCCTGGTCCGCCAGGGCTGGCCAGGGCAGCAGGGTCAGGATGATTGCCAGGGGCAGCAGGCTTCGCATCTCAACTCCGGGTGCCGGGGGCGCTTTCCGCCAGCCAGTAGTAAAAATCCAGGTCTTCGTAGAATTCCGTGCTGTCGGGGGAGAGCTGCTCCACCGCGCCGTTGCCGGCGGGTTTATCCTGGGACTCATCCGGGGGTGCCACCACCAGCACGATCGCCACGATGGAGGCGGTGACCATGCCAAGGGCGGGCACCACCAGGCGGGGCAGGCGAAATCGCGGGGGAGCGGCCAGGGCGCGGTAACGGGCCTGGCGCAGGCGCCGGGTCAGATCCGCGTGAAGGTGCTGCTCGGTGTCCTGCAACTGGCGTTTCAGCACCTGTTCAAAGGTTTCCATCGTAGTGCTCCTTCAATGCTTCCTTGAGCGCGGTGAGTGCCCGGAAGTAGTGGGTCTTCACGCTGCCTTCGGAACAGCTCATGGACGTCGCCGTCTCGGCGGTGGAAAGCCCTTCCCAGCATCGCAGCATGAATGCCTGCTGCTGGCGGAGGGGCAGGGCGCCCACCGCCTGCCACAGGGCCGCCATGCTGCGCGCCGAGGCGAGCTGTACGGCAGGGTTATTGCTGGCCACGTCCGCCACCAGCTGGAAGGGGTCGGGGCCCTCGTCATCGTCGTCCCCCGGCCCCTTGAGCCAGCCGGCAAAGCGGTGGCGCACCTTGCGGTAGCGGTGGAGATCGCGGATGCGGTTCTGCAACACCCGGAAGAACAGGGGGCGCCATTGCTCGCTGGGCTTGGTTCGGTACTTGCGCACCATGACCAGCATGGCGTCCTGGACGCTGTCGAGGGCATCGTCGTCGTTGCCAAGGGCGACCCTCGCCATGAGAAATGCCCGTCGCTCCACGGCCGCCAGGAAGGCGTTGAGATCGGTGAACCCGCCTTCCTCAACGGCGACCTGCTCCACGTCTTCACGGTCTGTCACCAGCCTCGGTTACCTGTGATAATGGTGGTTGTGGTGCAGTATCTCATTGAGCAGATAGGCACCGCCCAGCCATTTCAGCGCATCATCGTCGTGATAATGCTTGTGGATGATATAGCGGTCACCGCCCCTGTAGTAGCGGGGGGCATGGTAACGCCTGTCGTATTTGTGGCCGCGCCACTGGTGGCGATCCCAATCGCGCCGGTAGTGGCTGCCGCGATAGTCGTGGTGGCCCCGGTAGGAATAATAGCCCCTGTCGCGGTCGGCGAGCGCGGGGGCGGCCAGTACCAGCATGAGGGCAATGAGGGTGGCGGAAATCACGGTTTTCATGGTGGCCCATCCTTTGGTGGTTGCTCTCTTACAACAACGATGGGCCTGGGGACGGGTTGACCTCGGGGCCGGATTATTTTTCCAGATCGAGGTCCACCCACACCGGGGCGTGGTCGGATGGCCTGTCCATGGCGCGGATGCCGTGGTCGATGCCGGCGCCGGTTACCCGATCCATGAGGGGCGGGCTGGCGAGGATCAGGTCGATGCGCAGGCCGCGCCTGGGGCTGTCCTCGAAGCCCTTGCTGCGGTAGTCGAACCAGCTGTAGCGGTGCTCGCCTTCGGCGGGGTTCTGTCCCTCGAAGGTGTCGCCGAGGCCCCAGTCCGCGAGGGCCTGCAACCACTGGCGCTCCTCCGGCAGGAAGCAGCATTTGCCCTCCCGGAGCCAGCGCTTGCGGTTGGCCTCGCCGATGCCGATGTCCTTGTCGAAGGGGGCGACGTTCATGTCCCCCATCACCAGGATCCGCTCGTCGGGGCGGTGCTGTTCCCGAAGGTGCGCCAGCAGGTTGCGGTAGAACGCCGCCTTGGCGGGGTATTTCAGCGGGTGGGCGCTGTTCTCCCCCTGGGGGAAGTAGCCATTGTAGATGTGCAGGGGGCCGCCCGGCAGATCCAGCGACACCCGCACCAGGCGGCACTGGGCTTCCTCCCCGTCATGGGGGAAGCCGCAGGCGGCGGAGAGGGGTGTCTCGCGGGTGAGAAGGGCGACGCCGTAGTGGCCCTTCTGGCCGTGAAAGACCGCCTGGTAGCCGAGGGCGGCGATCTCATCCCGGGGAAAGAGGCTGTCTTCCACCTTGGTCTCCTGGAGGCCGATCACCGCCGGCTGGTGCTGGTGGATCACTGCCCGCAGCTGGTCGAGGCGGGCCCGCAGGCCGTTGACGTTGAAGGATACGAACCTCATTGCGCCTGCCCGGCCTCCACCACCATGGCGGGGGCCTTGGCGCCGAGCACGATGCTGTCCACCAGGATCATGCCCGCCTCCTTGAGGAGCGGGTCGTCCTCCAAGGGGATCTCTGTGTCCGCGGTCTCCTCCACGGGCTCGGCATCCTCGTCCTCCTCCGGGTTGTCCTTTTTCCAGTCCTCGAGGCTGGCGTAGACCTCCTCGCCCTTGGCGAGGCGCCGCTTGTTTTCCATGTCGAGCAGGGCGAGTTCGTTGTCCTTGAGTTCCTGGCGGCGGCGTTCGAGGTTGAGGGAGACCTCCCGGGTGGCCATCAACCGCTCCCGGTAGGCCAGTTCGTCCAGCAGGAAGTTGAAATCCGGGTCGGCGGCGGCGCGCTCCTGGTGGCGCGCCTTGAGCCGCGGGAGCAAGGGGGCGATATTTGGGTGGCGATTGACGGGAATACCGTGGATCTTGTCCCAGGGCAGGGCGAACTTTTCGCTGCTTTCACCGATTTCGTCGAGATTGTAGAGGGACGGGAAGGCGATATCCGGCACGATGCCCCGGTGCTGGGTGCTCTCCCCGGAAACCCGGTAGAACTTCGATTCGGTGAGTTTGAGCTGGCCCTCCGGCAGGGGCAGCAGGGTCTGCACGGTGCCCTTGCCGAAACTCTGGGTGCCCACTACCAGGCCGCGCCCGTAGTCCTGGATGGCCCCGGCGAAGATCTCCGACGCCGAGGCACTGAGGCGGTTGATGAGCACCATCAGCGGCCCATCGTACACCGGTGCCTTGCGGGAGCGGTGCTGGCGGGAAATCATCTGGTTGGCGTAGCGGATCTGCACCACCGGGCCCGGGTTGATGAACAGGTCGGTGAGGGTGGTGGCTTCATGGAGGGACCCGCCGCCGTTGTTGCGCAGGTCGATGACGATGCCGTCGACATTCTCCGCCCGGAGTTTTTCCAGCAGGAGGGCCACGTCCCGGGTGGTACTCTTGAAATTGGGGTCGCGCTTGTTGAAGGCCTCGAAATCGATGTAGAAGGCGGGGATGTCGATCACCCCGATGCGGTACTGGCGATCCTCCCCGTGCAACTCGATGACCCGGCTCTTGGCAGCCTGTTCCTCCAGCTTCACCTCGTCGCGGACGATGGAAATCACATGGTGCTGCCCGGCGCGCTCGCCCTTGGCGGGAATCACCTCGAGCCGCACGGTGGTGCCCTTGGGGCCGCGGATCTGGTCCACCACGTCGTCGAGCCGCCAGCCCACCACGTCCTGGATGTCCTCGTCGTCCTGGCCGACGCCGACGATCACGTCCTGGGGGGCAAGTTCCCCCTGCTTGTCGGCGGGGCCGCCGGGCACGATGCGCACCACCTTGGTGTTCTCCTCGTCCACCTGCAGCACGGCGCCGATACCCTCCAGGGAGAGAGACATGCTGATGTTGAAATTCTCCAGCTGGCGGGGGGAGAAGTAGGTGGTGTGGGGATCGTAGAGGGTGGTCAGGGCGTTCATGTACAGCTGGTAGACATCCTCGGCGTCCATCTCCTTGATGCGCTTGATCTGGTTCTTGTAGCGCTTGACCAGCAGCTCCCGGGCGGCCTCGGGCTCCTTGTCGGCGAGCAGTAGGCGGATGTAGCTGTCCTTCACCTTCTTGCGCCACATGTCGTCCATTTCCGCCTCGGTGGCCACCCAGGTCTTGTTGTCGGGGTCGATCACCAGGGTTTCATCCACCGTCAGATCGAAGGGTTGCTCCGGTTCCAGCAGGGCAATGTTTTCCTCCAGCTGGGTGATGACCCGGTCGCGGTAGCGCTTGAAGATGGTGAAGCCGGGGGACAGCTCCCCCTGTTTGACCAGGTCGTCGAGGCTGGTGGCCCATTGCTTCTGAAAGCCCTCCACGTCGGATTGCAGCAGGTAGCCCCGGGAGGGGTCGAGTGACTCCAGATAATTGTCGAGGAACTGCCGGGACAGCTTGTCGTCGACGGGCTGGGTGAGATAGTGCTTGGAACCCAGCTTATCGAGGATTTCAAGGGTGGTTTCGACCTGCTCCGGGGTGGCATCGAGGGTTTGGCTGGCGGCGCCCAGGGTGGACAGGGGCAACAGGGCCAGGAGCAGGCAGGGCAACAAAGGCAATTTCATTGACGGGGTCTCTAGAGCGACGGCCCCGGCAGTGTAGCAAAATTGCAGGTCCCTGAGCGCCGCGGAGAGAGTCTATCCCCGGGCCGGCGGAAGCTGGTGGAGGATGGTGTCGATCACCTCCGGCAGCCGTTCGAAGCGGCGTGGGTAGGTGAGGCGAAAGAGCGGCAGCCGCGCCTCCAGCAGCCGTTGCAGCTGGCCAAAACGGGTGCGAAGCAGGGCCTTGTCCGCCACGTCGAGGTAAAAATGCTGGGTAATCAGGGGTAGCAGATCCTCGACTCCGAGAAGCGGCGCTGCCCATAGGGCGTCGTCACCCCCGGGCTCCACCAGCAGGAAAAGAGCGCTGAGGGCATCGGCCCCGGTGGGGCCGGTCGGCCCGGGCGCCGGCAGCCGGGACTTGGCGCTGTGGTGGGCCACGGACCCGGGCTCACCAGCGCCACCCAGCAGCCGGGTGGCCGAGTCCTCGTTGAGGCGCATCCCGGGGTAATTGCCGATGGCGGCAAAGCCCTGGCCCCGGGGTTCGATCAGCAGGCAGTCGTCGGTGAGAATGCTGGCCCCGGCCGCCGCGAAGGCGGCGGCGAGGGTGGACTTGCCGAGCCCCGACTCCCCCACGAACCCCAGCACCCGGCCATCCGCCAGGCGCACCGCGCTGGCGTGCAGCACCTGCCGGCCGAGTTGCCCCAGGCACATGGGAATCACCTGGTCGAGGAGCCCGTGGCGCAGGGTGCTGGGGGCGAGTTCCGCCGGGGCGTCGACACCGATCAGGCCGCCGGCGGGATCGATGACAAACGTCGCCACCCCAGGCAGCGCCAGCAAATAGTGGCCGCCGAGCCGGGCGCAGGACGCCGTGACGGTGCCGTGGCGATCCCGCCAGTGGTGCCAGGCCCAGCCCTCCCCTGGCGGGGGAGGCGCTTCCACCCACTCGATGCGGATCACCCGGTTCTCGCCGCCACTGGCGGGCGGCAGCTCCGGCAGGGGAATGACGCTGTCCACGGCGGTATCGAAGATGGCGTACATCAGGGCTCGCGCCTTTGAAAGGCTTGGTAGCGGCGGGTGTTGGCGACGCCATCGTTGAGGACGGCATCGCCGCAGCGGACCCAGGCGTGGGCGCTGAAGCGGGCATCGCCATCCCCGTCGAGCCGACTGCCCATCTCCAGCTGGCAGGGAATCCCCCGCGCCCGCAGGAACCTTGCCAGCACCAGGGAGCGGACAAGGCAGGTTGCCCGCCAGGGCCCCCGGGCGGCGGCCAGGTCCACCATCCCCGCGATGCGTCGGGCGACGGCGAGTTGCGCGGGGCTCGGCAGCTCCCGCGCGGGTGTGAACAGCTCGGGAAAGGCCGCGAGGCCCCGGTCCCCGAGGGCGCGGCTCACCCTCGGCAAGTGCAGCAGGGCAAGGGCCAGGTAGCGCCAGTCGCGGGCTTCGAGGCCGGCGAGGCGGGCGAACTTACGGCGCCAGGGTGGCAAGGCGGTGTTCAACGAGATTATCCACCAGGCGTTCGACATCGGCGCGCACCACATCCTCCGTCACCTCGTACTCGCCGAGGAGGGTGTCGACGATGGCGCCGAGGGAAAGGCCCTGCTCCATCAGCCGCCAGATTCGCGCCCCCACCGGGTCGAGGCCGAAGTAGGCCTCGCCGCCGAGATCGAGGATGACCAGCTCCTCCCCCACCTGCTGGGTCAGCACGTCGGCGGAGAGGGTGACGGTGGCGTTGAAGTTCATGGTGTCGCATCCAGGGTTGGCGGGCTCGCGGCATTATTCCACAAGGGCCGGCGCGGCTGAATACAAGCCTGTCTGCGCCGGCGGCTTTCCCCTACAATCCGGCGATGAATTTTCGGGATCTGATCGCCATTCTCTCGCCGCCCCGCGCCACCCTGGCCCTGTGCCTGGTGCTGATGCTCGGGGCGAGCGCCATGGCCCTGGTCAATCCCTGGATCGCCGGCCAGCTCGCGGCGCTGATCCTGGGGCAGGGGAGCCCTTACTTTTCCGGGTTTGCCAGTCTGGTGCTTGTCTGGGCCGCGGTCCTCGTCACCCGCGCGCTGCTGGGTTTTTTCAACGGCTATGTCATCGGCAGCGCCGCCGAATCGGTGCTCGCCGGACTCAGGTCGCGGCTTTACGAACATCTGCAACTGTTACCCGTCAGCTATTTCGACGAACAGCGGCGCGGCAATGTGCTCAGCATCCTCACCAACGACTCCGCCATCGTCAGCAACTTTGTCACCGGTACCCTGGTGCGCCTGTTGCCCATGGTGCTGACCTTCGCGGGGGCCGCCGCCATGGTGCTGTGGCTCAACCCCCTGATCGGCCTGTTGATACTGGTGTTGATGCCTGTCCACGCCCTGGTGATGAAGGTGGTGGGCCGCCACATCCGCCCCCTGGGGCGGCGCTGGGTGGATGCCTACGGGGCCATGGTGGGGCTGGTGGACGAAAACCTGGGCCTGCTGCCGGCCATCAAGTCCTACACCCGGGAACGGTTCGAGCTCGACCATTTCGACGACAGGAACCGTGCGCTTTTGCATCTCTCCCGGCGCCAGCTGTTGCTCCACAACCTGCTGGCTCCCCTCACCGGCCTGCTGGCGGGCCTGGGGCTCTTGCTCATCGTCTGGCTGGGTTACCGGGCCATCGCCGCGGGCACCATGGCGGAGGCGGAGCTGGTGAGCCTGCTGTTCTATGCGGCCCTGCTCAATCAACCCCTGGGGCAGCTGGCCAATGTCTACGGCCAGATCCAGAACACCCGGGGTGCGTCGGAGCGGATCCTGGCGTTTCTCGGCGAGCAGCCCGAGCCCGCCGACGACGGCCTGCCGCCCCTGGGCCCGGTGCGGGGCGAAATCATTTTTGACGGCGTGGCTTTCGCCTACCCCTCGGCGCCGGAGCGCCCGGTGCTGCGCAGTCTCGATCTCGCCATCCGCGCCGGGGAGACCGTCGCCATCGTCGGTGAGAACGGCGCCGGCAAGAGCACCCTGGCCCACTTGCTGATGCGCCTGGTGGAGCCCACCGCGGGGCACATCCGCATCGACGGACGAGATATCGCCGGGGTGTCCCTCGGCAGCCTTCGGGCCAGCATCGGCCTCGTCGCCCAGCACACGCTGCTGCTCAATGGCACCATCGCCGACAATATCGCCTGGGGCCAGCCTTTCGCCGACCAGGAGGCCATCGAGGCCGCGGCGCGCCTTGCCGGCGCCCACGACTTTATTCTCGCCCTGCCGGCGGGTTATCAGACGTCAGTCGGCGACCAGGGACTGAAGCTGTCGGGCGGTCAGCGCCAGCGCCTCTCACTGGCCCGAGCGATGCTCAAGAACCCGCCCATCCTGATCCTCGACGAGGCCACCTCGATGTTCGACCCCGCCGGCGAGCACGCCCTGCTCAGGGACTGCGAGCCCCTGCTTCGGGAGCGCACGGTGATCCTCATCACCCACCGGCCCGCCAGCCTCGGGGTGGCCGACCGGGTGCTGTTGCTGCGGGACGGGCGGCTGACGGATGTGCTCGATACCGGGCATTATCTGCGCACCGGGGAACCCGGCGGCACATCGCCGGGGCAGGGCACCGCCAACGGGGGCCAGCCCGGTTGAAGGGGGAGACCATGGATTTCGAGGCAATCACCCGCCTGGGTGACCGGCTGCAAGGCCGTTTTCGCGCCGCCAACTACGACGAGCTGGCCTTTTGTGACCTGGCCAGCGACGCCCTTGCCGGCCATGACGACACCTTCCGCTGGGATCCCTCGGCCATCGCCGCCTATCTGGCCCGCGCCACCGTGGCCCAGGATCCGGCGTTCGAGTTCAGCAACCTGCCCCTGATCCTCTACCGCTGCCCGACCTTCTACATCGAACTGCTGGTGTGGACCCGGGGCACCACCGCCATCCACGAGCACGGCTTCAGCGGTGCCTTCAAGGTGGTGGCGGGGTCGAGCCTGCACACCCGCTACGGCTTCAGCGCCGAGCGGCGCATCAATCACCGCCTGTGGCTCGGGCGGGTCGAGTGCCTCGGGGCCGAGTATCTGCAACAGGGGGCGATCCGCCCCATTTACCCGGGCGCGGAGGGGCTGTGCCACAGCCTGTTCCACCTCGACCATCCCTCCGCCACCCTGGTGATTCGCACCCAGGGCATCCACAGCTACCTGCCCCAGCGCACCCTGGCGGCGCCCTGTTTTGCCTACAGCGAGCCGGAGATGGACAGGGATCCCCGCATCGACATGTTCCGGCGCCTCCTGGACACCGCCCTGGATATTGATCGCGACGGCTTTGTCAGGCTGTTGACCGGGGATATTCCCGCCCTCGACTTTCCGACCCTGTTTGTCCTGGCCCTCGACCGGCGGGGCCTGCTCGGCCCCGGGGAGGAGGCCAGCGCCTTCTTTGCGGCGGTGGCGCGCCATCACGGCGAGCCCCTGGCGGGGCATCTTCGCGACGCCATTGACGAAGCCCTCAGGGTCGACGGCCTCCGGGCCGCCCGGCGCGGCACCCGGGACGAGGGGCTGCGCTTCTTTCTCGCCCTGTTGATGAACCTCCGCACCCGGGCCCAGGTGCTCGACATGCTTGCCCAGCGCTTCCCGGGGGAGAGCCCCGGCGCCCAATGCGCGGCCCTGCTTGCCCGGCTGTGCGAACAGCGCCAGGAAGCGAGCCGCCTGCTGGCGCGTCTCGCCGCCTCCTCCGGGGTCGGCGAATACCGCCTGGGAGCCCGCGTCGCCGGAGCACTGCCCGATGCGCCCGAGATGGCGGAGCGGGCAAGCCGGCTGGAGGCGGCCCTCTTCGGGGATGGCGAGGATCCCCTGTCCCGGCGCCTCGCCGCCATCGATGAACTGGCCCCGCTGTTTACCCCATGACGACGATTCCAGCGAGGGCCAGGCCCGGATCGCGGCGCCAGCGGGCCGGTGACCGGATGTGCGGGGGGCCGCAGTCATGAGCGCCCTGTTCGGAATACTGAGCCTCAGCGGCGCGCCGATTCCCCCGGAGGACAGCGCCGCCCTGGCGGACGCCCTGGCATCCTGGTCGCCGGAACCCCCAAGCCTGGTCCACGGCGATGGCGCGGTGCTGGGTTGCAAGCACCTCAGGGCCACCCCGGAATCCCTGGGTGAGATGCTGCCCTGGCGTCACCCGCCCTCGGGCCTGGTCATCACCGCGGATGTCCGCCTCGACAACCGAAATGCGCTGATCGGGGCGCTGGGCCTGGCCGGGGAGGGGATTCCCGACAGCCAGATCATTCTCCACGCCTTCCTCCGCTGGGGGCGACGCTGCCCGGAACAGCTGCTCGGCGACTTTGCCTTCGCCATCTGGAATCCCGCCACCCGCGAACTGTTCTGCGCCCGGGACGGCATGGGGGGCAGGCCCTTCGCCTACGCCCGCTGCCGGGACTATTTCGCCTTTGCCTCGTCCCCGGAGGCGCTGCTGCACCTGCCCTGGACAGGCACGACTCTCGAGCAGGGCACCCTCGCCAACCTGCTGGTGTATTCGTACCTGGATGTCCGCGACAACGCCACCTGGTACGCCGATGTGGATTGCATCCCCCCGGGCCACAGCCTCTGGGTGGACGGCGCGGGACGGGAAGAGCTCGGCCGCTACTGGGCCCCCGCCATCGGCGAGCCCCTGCGCTTTTCCTCGGTGGACGAAGCCCGGGAGGCATTCCGCGAGGTTTTCGGGCAGGCGGTCAAGGATCGCCTGCGGGGCATCGGGCCACCGGCCATGCTGCTCAGCGGGGGTATGGATTCCTCCGCCATCGCCGCCATGGTTGAGATCCTTGGCGAAGGGGGAAACCTGCCGCCCGTTCACACCTACTCGGTGATCGGCGATGTGGAGGAGGGCTGCATCGAAAGCCGCTGCATCCGGGTCTTCGCCGACAAGGCCGCCTTCAGGCCCCATTACCTGCGGGTGCCCTCGGTGACCGGGGTGAGCGACGCCGCCACCATTTTCGACCTCGCCTGGGGGCGGCCCCACCCGGTGGACAACGATATCCTGCTGCAGTCCACCCTGATCCAGGCGGCGGGTCGCGCGGGACACCGGGTGATGCTCCACGGCACCAGTGGCGATCTCACCCTGTGGTCGAGCCGCGCCTACATCGCCAACCTGCTCGCCAGCGGCGCCTGGCGACAGGCCTGGCGGGAATGCCGCGCCGCCAGCGATCACCACACCTATCACTACGGCCATCCGGCCCTGAAGATTCTGGCCTACGGCGCCTACCATGCATTTGCGCCCCCGCTGGTGCGCCACGGCCTCTGGGCCTTGCGGGGCGGCAAACAGGATGGCAGTGCCTACGGATTTCTCGATCCGGCGTTCGCCGAGACATTGGATCTGCCGGGCTATTTCCGGCGCTACCGAAGCCGCCGGCACCGCCTCGGATTGCGTGAGACCTACGAAGAGGATCTGCTCCGCCAGATCGTCAGCATCAAATCCGCCCTCGGGGGCAGCAATCGTCTCGGTGGGCGCCACGGTGTGGAGATGCGCGACCCCTTTGGCGACCGGCGGGTGGCGGAGTTCTTCCTGTGCCTGCCGGAGGCATTCAAGGTCCGGGATGGATGGACCAAGTTCCTCACCCGCACCGCCTTTCCCGATCAATTGCCGGACTTTCTGTGCTTTCGGCGGGGCAAGGAGACCCTGGCGCGGCGCATCCATCTCGCTGCCATGGATCAGGATCCAGGGTTTGTGGAGCAGGCTGTGAAGGACTCGGTCCCGCGGCTCTTTTCCGCCCTGGCCCGGGACCACGTGGCCGCCATCCATCGGGGTTACCGCGAGGGCGACCCGGCGGCCTCCCGGCGCCTGTACGACTACATCACCTGGGCCGGCTGGCTCCAATGGCTCGATGGCCTACCGCCCGGCGCCACAAAGCGCCGCGCGGGCGAATCCGATTGACAGCGGGGGCCACTTCGCTAGTCTTTGACAGTAGCGATACACGGCAATGGTTCGCCAGCCGATCCCAATCCACCTTGCAGGGATAATCCCATGACAGTTCAAATCCACGAGGGTCGCCGACCCTATTCGACCCCCAAGCTCACCCGCTTTGGGCAGGTGGCGGAGCTTACCCAGAGTGGCAGCGGTTCAGCTGAAAGCGACGCTGGCAGTATGAGTGGCATGACCTGCTTGCCACAATTCATGGCCCATCCAAATTGCCCTGGCTGAACACCTGTTGCCTCCAGTGCTTTACGCTCTATTGATGAAGGCCTGGACCTGTGGCGTCTGCCTTGCTGATTCCCATTATTTGAACGCAGGTAGTCCGAGGCCGTGATATACGCCAGCCTCACCCACCATCTACGGATGAACAGCGATGCCCAGCGCAACCAGCACTACGGCGACGCCATCAGCGCCCAGGTCCGCCCTGGAGATCGGGTGATGGACCTCGGCGCGGGCCTCGGCATGTTGGGCTTCATGGCCGCCCGGCGGGGCGCCGCCGTGCACTTCGTCGAACCCGAGGACATTCTCGAGGTTCCCCGTCAGATGGCCGCCGCCGAGGGGCTCGCCGATTGCCACTTCCACCAAGCCAGGGTCGAGGATCTGCCCGATCTCGATCCGGTGGATGTGATCATTTCGGTCTTCACCGGCAACTTCTTGCTCACCGAAGACCTGCTGCCGAGTCTGTTCCACGCCCGGGACCGCTTTCTCGCCCCCGGCGGGCGCCTGATCCCGGATCGGGCGCGGATGGCGGTCCAGCCGGTGAGCTGCCCCGGGTTCTATCAGAGCGCCATTGAAGAGTTCCGCACGGCGAGCGCCGGTGCCGTGACGGTGGCTTACCCGCGCCTTAGGGACTACCTGGTCAACACCCTGCACTACGACTATTTCAACGATATCGAGCACAGCCCCCTGGCGGACCCGGCCCATTTCCGCCCCATGGACTTTTACACCGAGACCTCCACCGCCTGCCGGGAAGAGCTGACGATCACCGTTACCGAGGGAGGCCTCTGCCACGGCTGGCTGGGCTGGTTCGACATGGGGCTCGGGGAGCAATGGCTCAGCACCGCGCCAAGCGCCCCCCGGACCCACTGGCGCCAGGTATTCCTGCCCCTCGCCGACCCCCTGGAAGTGGCCGCCGGGGAAACCCTGGCCTTTGGCCTGCACCGCCCGGAGCGGGGGGACTGGACCTGGACCACCCGCCATGGCCAGCGGAGCCAGCGCATGTCCACCTTCCTGTCCGGCCCCCGGGACCCGCAGCGCCTGCGGCGGGAGAGCGACGCCTACCGCCCCCAATGCAACGCCAAAGGCGAGGCGGCGGCCCTGGTCCTCGCATTGTTCGACGGCCAGTTGACGGTGGCGGAAATCGCCGCCCGGGTGGCGGAGCGTTTCCCGGCGCTCTTCCCCCGCCAGGAGGCCTTGCTCGGCTGGGTCAAGGGACTGGTCAAGCGTTATAGTTGACATAGCGACAAGGCCGGCGCGGCACCGCCGCCCGGCCACGGGATGCACCGGCCATTGCGGCGGGGCATCGAATACACACCGCTTCACGAGGGGTCACCCATGAAACTTGCAACCTTGTTCGTCGCCATCAGCCTGCCGGTTTTCGCCGGACAGACCCTGGCCCAGGGGGAGGGCACCGACACTGCGGCCCTGTTCGCCAGTCTCCAGGCCGACAAACGCACCGCCGAGCAGATCATCGTCGAGTTGGTAAACAGCGGCCTGGAACTTGACGCCGCCACCGCCTACACGGTGGCCAATGCCGACAGCATCGGCCTTGCGGTGGCCTACGCCCACGCCGGCGTCTGCCTCGCCGAGGAACCCACCTTCGCCGAGGCGGTGGCCAAAAAGGCGGTGGAGGGGGCCACCGAGCAGTCCCGCAACGCGGTGCAGGCGCGGGTCACCGAGACCCTCGCCAATTTCGACAGCGGCGGCTGCGACCTGCTGGTGGACGAGCGCAACAACGCCAGCCAAGCCTTTGCCGAGGGCGGTGACGCCGGCGCGGACGGCGGCGCGGCGGGGGGCGGCGCGGTGCCGCCCCCGGTCGAGGACGATGACGACGATATCAGCCTGAGCCAGTAAAGGGGCACCCATGTCGGTGCGCCAGTCCAGCATCCGCCGCCCATCGGCGGTGGCAAAAGGCGAGGGCGCCCAGGGGCAATCCGCCATCGGGATTCAACGGGCACCCTCTCGGCCGATCGACCGCCCGCTGTTTGCCCTCCTGCTGGCCCTGCTGGTGTGGGCGCCGCTGCCGTTCGCCTCCAATCGCCCCTGGGCCCTAGCCCTGCTCGCCGCCGCCATGGCGCTGCTGCTGGCCTGTTGGCTGGTGCTGGCGTTTGCCGGCAGGGTCGGCATCCCGCCCAGGGTGCTCCCCCGCGCCCGCTGGCCCCTGGTATTGCTCGCCCTGATGCCCCTCTGGGCACTGCTGCAAACCCTGCCGTTACCGAGGGAGTGGGTGGCGCTGCTCTCCCCGCGGGCAGAGTATCTTCACGCCGCCGCGCTGCTGGCTCCCGGGCAGTGGATTCCCCTGAGCCTCGATGTCGCCGAAACCCGTCTCTACCTCCTCGCCGGCCTCGTCTGCTGGAGTGCCTTCGCCCTGGTGCTTGTGCTGGTGAATTCCCCGCGGCGGGGGAGGCTATTGCTGTGGACCCTGGTGACCAGCGGCAGCTTCCAGGCGATCTACGGCACCCTGATGGTGCTCACCGGCCTCGAGTGGGGGTTTCTGGTGGAAAAGTACGCTGGAAGGGGCCTTGCCACCGGTACCTTTGTCAATCGCAACCACCTGGCGGGCTACCTGGTGATGTGCCTCGCCGCCGGCACCGGGCTGCTGCTGTCCCAGCTGTCCAGGGAGACCCTCGGCAACTGGCGGGATACGGCCCGCCGGGTGCTGAGGGCCATGTTGTCCACCAAGGTGATTCTGCGCCTGCTGCTGGCCATCATGGTCATTGCCCTGGTGCTCACCCGCTCCCGCATGGGCAACGTGGCGTTTTTCAGCGCCCTGGCCGTTGCAGGCCTGCTGGCCATGTACCTGGGGCGGCGCTTCTCCCCCAAGCTGGTGCTGCTGGTGGGCAGCCTGTTCCTGGTGGACGCCCTGATCCTCGGCCAGTGGTTTGGCTTCGAGCGGCTGGTGGAGCGGCTCGAAACCGCCGCCCCGGACACCGCCTACCGCCTCGATGTACAGGCGGGCAGCGCCCATATCCTCAGGGACTTCCCCCTCACCGGCAGCGGCGGCGGCAGCTACCACAGCGTGTCCACCTACTACAAGGATCCGGCGGTGTGGGGCCGCTACCGCCACGCCCACAACGATTACCTCGAAATCGCCGCCGACATGGGCCTGGCGATGCTGGCGGTGCTGGGCCTGTTTTGCCTGTTGGTGCTGCGCCGGGCCCTGGCCCTGCAGCGGCCCGACCACTCGCGGTTGCAGCGTGGCGTGGGCTTTGCGGTGGTGATGGTGCTGGTGTGGGTGCTGCTCCATTCCACCATCGACTTCAACCTGCAGATTCCCGCCAACAGCATGACGCTGTGCGTGATTTTCGCCCTGGCCTTCGCCAGCCTGACACCTGAGGGGAGGCGCGCGCCATGACCGGCAAAAAACCGCCCGAATTGTCATTTTTCGCTAGAAAACCCGGGGGTAACTCCCTACCATGCCAAGGTATTTCATCAATCAACAAGACGAGTTCCGGGATGAGCCTCTACCGTAAAACCACCCTGTCGCTATGGATTGCCACCACCATCACGGGCATCAGCGCCCTCGCCGAGGCCCAGGAGGGGGGCTCCGGTTTCACCTATGGCCTCGATGCCGAGTTGCGCCACGACGACAATATCTATCGCGCCGAAACCCGTGAAACCAGTTCCTTGATTCTCGAGGCATCTCCGTTCATCCGGGCCACCTTCGTCAACAAGGGCAACAGCTACCAGCTCGGCTACCGCCTCAACAAGGCGGAGTACTTCGATTCCAGCGCCGACAGCTACGACGACCACGAATTCTCCGCCGACATGAACCACCGCTTCACCAGCCGCCAGGCCTTGACCGCCACCCTCAAGCACCAGCTGCTCACCGAGCAGCGGGGCACCGGCTTCAGCGAGGAGGCCAATGCCCTGGTGGATGGCCCCGACGACTACGACGCCACCGAATTCGCCGCCACCTACTTTATCGGCGCTCCCTCCGCCCGGGCGCGGATGGAGCTCAACGCCGAGCACAATATCCTGTCGTTCGATTCCAGCTATGTGGATGACACCCGGGACTACGACGCCACCCAGCTGGGGGCGCTGCTGCGCTACCGGGTCGGCGCCCGCACCGACCTGCTGGCGGAGTACCGCAATCTGGCGGTGCGCTACGACAACACCCCGCTCGACGGCCTCGGCCAGCCCATCGACCTCGACAGCGACGAGGACTACTACCTGGTGGGTATCGGCTGGGAGCTTTCCGCCAAGACCCGGGGCGAGATCAAGGTTGGCCAGAGCGAGCGGGACTACGACGGCTTCTCCTCGTCGGACGGCCACTGGGAGGTGGAGCTGGAATGGCGGCCCCTCAGTTACTCCGAGTGGATCCTCAACACTGGCCGGGAATCCCTCGAAACCTACGGCACCGGCCGCTTCATCAACGTCAAGAGGCACATGCTCACCTGGAACCACGCCTGGAGTGGCCGCGTCTCTTCCAAGCTGCAATTCGGCCTGTCGGAGGACCGCTACGAGGACAGCACCCGCAGCGACGACCAGACCTTCTGGCACGCCGAGCTGTTCTACGAGCCCAACAACTGGCTGAACCTGAGCGCGGGTTATGCCTATGGGGAGAACGACTCCAACTTCCAACTGGTGAACTACGAGCGCAATGTCCTGTTCATCAAGACCGCCGTGGAGTTCTAAGCCAGTCATGGGGCGACAGGTGCAGCGCCATCAGCCGATCGCCAATGCCCTGCTGGGGGCCGTGCTGCTGTGGCTGGCTCTGGGGCTCGGATTCGTCCAGGCCGAGGACCAGGTGCCGGGGCCGGACGACCAGTACACCCTGGGTGCCGGCGATGTCATCCGCATCCATGTGTTTGGCGAGCCTGACCTCAGTTTCGAGTCGGTGCTGGTGGGGGAGTCCGGCAAGGTATCCTACCCCTTCCTGGGGGAGCTCACCGTCAAGGGCCTCACCCTCGCCCAGATGGATGCCCTCTTGCTGACCGGGCTCAAGCCCGATTACCTGATCGACCCCAAGATTTCGGTGAGCATCGTCGCCTACCGGCCCTTCTTCATCAGCGGCGAGGTGAAAAAGCCCGGCAGCTATCCCTATCAGCCCGGTTTGCGCCTGCGCCAGGCCATCTCCCTCGCCGAGGGTTTCACCGAGCGGGCCTCCCAGTCGAAGATCTATGTGGTGCACGACAACGACCCCAGCGCCAAGCGGCACCGGGTGGACCTCGGCTACGACGTCAAGCCCGGTGATACCATCACCGTGGAAGAAAGCTTTTTTTGAGTGGATTCCCCATGCGGCTTAATCAAATTCACGGTACGGGACCGGCGATGACCAGCGGGAGCACTCCGCGCCAAGCCCCGGTCGGACGCCCATGAACAACCCCCTCGCGGCCCTGTGGCAGGACCAGGACGGCACCCGCGCCACCCAGCTCGACATCGGCCAGATGCTGTTGTCCCTGTACCGCCACAAGTGGCCGATCCTCGCCCTCGGGCTGCTCGCCGCCATCATCGCGTTCTTCTACGCCAGCTCCCTGCCGCCCGTCTATCAGGCCAGCGCGACCCTGCTGATCGAGTCGGAAGACGCCAATATCGTCTCCATCCAGGATGTCTACTCCACCGGTTACCGGGGGTACGAATACCGCCAGACCCAGTTCGAGCTGCTGCGCTCCCAGAGCCTCGCCGAGCGGGTAGTGCGCCATCTCGAGCTCCACAGGGATCCGCGCTTTCCCATGCCTAAGGCCGGGCAGGCGGCGCGCCCCTGGTGGCAGCCCGGCTGGCTTGACCTCGGCTTTCTCACCCCCGCGGGCCACGCAGGCGATCAGGGCAAGGCGAGCCTCTCCCCCGAGGAGCGGGAGGCGCGCCATATCGCCGGCCTCGCGGCGATGATCGCCGCTGGCATCAAGGTATCCCCGGTCAGCGACAGCCAGATCGTCACCATCACCTATCGCTCCACCGACCCGGAATTCGCCGCCCAGGTCATCAACACCCTGGCGGATCAGTACATCGAAAGCTACCTCGACGCCCGCCTCGGGGCCACCCGCAAGGCCAGCGAGTGGCTCACCGACCGCCTCGGCGACCTCAAGCAGAACCTGCAACTGGCGGAGCAGCGCCTCCAGGAATACACCGAGCGGGAAAAACTCGTGGACATGGAGGGCATCACCACCCTCGGCGCCACCCAGATCTCCGACCTCACCCAGCGCTACAACGAGGCCCGGGAAAAACGTGTCAACGCCCAGAACATCCGCCAGGAGCTCGATCGCCTCGGCCGCGCCACCACCGCCCAGTACCTCACCATCCCCGCCGTGCAGCGCCACGAACTGATCAGCGCCCTGCGCCAGATGCAGGCGGACGCCCAGCGCAAGGTCAACGAGCTGGGGCGCCGCTACGGTGTCAAGCACCCCCGCATGATCGCCGCCAACTCCGAGCTCACCAGCATCCAGGACGATCTCTCGGCGGAAGTGAACAAGGTGATCGCCGGCATCGACGCCGAGTACCAGCTGGCCCTGCGCACCGAGGAATCCCTCAAGGAACAGCTCGAAATCGCCAAGTCGGAATACCGGGAGGTCAACCGCAAGGAGTTCGAACTGCAGGAGCTCCAGCGGGAAGTGGATACCAACCGCCAGCTCTACGACCTGTTCTTCACCCGCATGAAGGAAACCAGCCAGGCCGGCGGCTTCGAAAAGGCCAACGCCCGGGTGGTGGATGCCGCCCGGGTGCCCGGCGCGCCCGTCAGCCCCGACAAGCGCATGATTACCCTCGCGGGCCTGTTCGGCGGCCTGCTGGTGGGGGCGGGAGTGGCGGTGCTGCTCGGCATCCTCGACAACACCGTGAAGATCCCCGAGGACGTCGCCAACAAGCTCCGTGCCAAGCTGCTCGGCACCCTGCCGCTGGAAAAGGCCGACGCGGATGGCCATTTCGAATCCTACTGGGAGAACCACCAGAGCACCTATGCCGAGGCGGTGCGCACCATTCGCACGGCGGTGGTGCTGAGCGGCCTCGACAACCCCCACAAGATCATCGTGGTGACCTCGTCCCTGCCGGGGGAGGGCAAATCCGCCGTCTCCCTGAATCTCGGCGCCTCCTTCGCCCATATGGAAAAGACACTGGTGGTGGGGGCGGACCTCAGGCGCCCCACCCTGGCGCAAAAATGTGGCCTGCCCGCCAAGCACCCGGGGCTCTCCAACTACGTGGCCGGCAGCGCCGAACTGGACGAGTGCATCGTGCCTTTCGGCGAGCACGGGCTCTATGTGATGCCCGCCGGGCTGATTCCCACCAATCCCCTGGAGATGCTCAGCTCCCGCCGTTTCCGCGAGGCCCTCGACACCCTCGGCGAGCGCTACGACCGCATCATCATCGACTCCGCGCCGGTCCAGGCGGTGAGCGATGCCCTGATCCTCGCCACCTACGCCGACACCATCATCTACATCGTCGGGGCCGACTCCACCTCCGCCACCGTGGCGCGGCGCGGGCTGGAGCGAATCGCCGCCAGCAACACCGCCGTGGCGGGGGTGATCCTCAACCGTTTCGATAACGAGAAGGCCAGCAAATACTATGGAACGGGAACCTATGGCTACGATGCCTATTACACGGCGGACGACGAAGCGTCCCTGCGCCGCTAGGTTGGACGCCGGCACCCCGGGATACCCGCTGTGATCGATATCCACTGCCACCTGCTGCCCGGCATCGACGACGGCTCGCCGGACCTGGCGCAATCCCTTGCCATGGCCCGCATGGCGGTGGCGGACGGCATCACCCGGGCGGTGCTTACCCCCCATATCCAGCCGGGCCGCTGGGACAACAGCGCCCAGGGGATCGCCGCTGCCACCAACGCCCTGCGCGCCGCCCTGGCCCGTGAGGGCATTGCCCTCGAACTCGGTTTTGCCGCCGAGGTGCGCCTTTCCGATCAGATATTCCGCCAGCTGGAGGAGGGCCTCATACCGTTCCTCGGCGACAGTGAGGGCAGCAAGGTGATGCTGCTGGAATTCCCCCACAGCCACATCCTCCCCGGCACCGACAAACTGGTGGCCTGGCTGCTGCGCAACGGTATCCGCCCCCTGATCGCCCACCCCGAGCGCAACCGGGAGATCATCCAGGACCCCCGCAAACTGGCCCCCTTCATCGACCAGGGCTGCCTCGCCCAGCTCACCGGCGCCTCCCTCACCGGCCGCTTCGGCGAAGGCGCGCGCCAGGCCGCCGAGTATTTCCTCCGGGAAGGGCAGGTGAGCTACCTGGCCAGCGATGCCCACAACACCAGCACCCGCCCGCCGGCCATGGCCGAGGCGCGGCGCATCATCGCCCGCCTGGTGGGGGAGAAGACGGCCGAGGCCCTGGCTTTCAGCAACCCCCTGCAACTGGTGGCCCACCAGTTCGCGAGCAGCGACCATGTCGACGCCGTCGCCGGCCACTAGGGCTGCCATCGTCGCCGCCGGGGCGCTCCTCCTGCTGGCGGCGCTGTTCGCCGTGCGTGTCGGCCTCGCCGACCTCGACCACTTTCGCGCCAAGAAACTCGCCAGCGGCTGGAATGCCGGGGAGGCGCCCCCCTCGCCGGACGACGTCCTGCGGGCCGAAGCCGCCATCCAGGCTTCCCTCCGCCACTGGCGGGCCGATCCCGACGCCCTGACCCTCGCCGCCCAGATCCGGGGCTGGAAGGGTTACGCCCTGGCGGGCAACGACCCCGATGCCCTCAACGGCCACTATCGCGAGGCCCTCGCCATGCTCCGCGAGGCGCTCCGCCTGCGCCCCGCCCACGCCAGCACCTGGGCCCTCGTCGCCGAATACAAGACCCTGGTGGGGGAACGGGACGACGAATGGCATCTCGCCCGGGAGCGCGCCCTGGAACTTGGCGGCGCCGACATCCGCCTGGTGCTGCGCATGACCCGCCTGGACGCCGATACGCCATGACCCAGGCCGCCCGCCACCCGCAGCCCCGTCACCAGTCCGGCCCCCGCTGGTACGCGGTGCGCACCAAGCCCCGCCAGGAGGGCCGCGCCCGCGCCAATCTCGAAAACCAGGGTTTTGCCGTCTATCTGCCCCACACCTGGCTCGACAGGCGCAAGGCCGGGCGCTGGCAGCGGGTGCGGGAGGTGCTGTTCCCGGGCTACCTGTTCATCGCCGTGGACGCCGCCCACCAGGCCATGGCGCCGATCCGTTCGACCCCCGGGGTGCTCGATCTGGTGCGCCAGGGCACGGAGCCCCTGCCCGTTGCCGACGCCATCATTGAGCAACTCCACACAGCCGAGGCGAAACTGGGGGAGGGCGGCGCGCCGCCCCAACCTTTCCGGCCCGGGGACCCGTTGACCATAGTGGGCGGGCCGCTGGCGGGGTTGGCGGGAACCTTTCAGATGGCCAATGCCAGTGACCGGGTACAAGTCCTCGTTAATATCCTTGGCGGCGAAAAATCCGTGGCGGTGAATATTCACCACTTGGGCCCCGCCGAGGCCTGAAGGCCCCAGTGTACCGCCGGCCCATAGACCATGATGCCTGCAACAGGGTAGGGCGGTAGCGTGCCCGACCCAAGGATGCATTAGGACCCCGGGCACCAGATGTGAAGTAATTGATAGTCCACGCGTTTGGACTCCACCAAGACAGAGAGATAAACTGCCACGACATGTTTCATCATCTACGCGACATTTATCGCCAGCTTACCCCCGAACAGCAACGCAAACTTGCCTGGCTTCAGGTTCTGGTAATTCTCATGTCCGTGCTTGAAGTAGCCAGCGTGATGGCTATCGGGCCCTTTATGGCCCTGGTGGGCGACCGCGCACTACTAGCTGGTGACGGCAATCTGGCGCGTATCTATCGGCTCTCTGGCATTTCGTCTCCCGCCGAGTTTCTGATTCTTCTCGCCATCTGTGCGCTGGTAGCCCTTGCCCTCGCCGCAGTGGTGTCCTCGGTGACCATCTGGAAGCTGTCGATGTATGGCAACAGGGTGGGGGCTGATCTAGGCAACCGGCTTTACCGGCATTACATGTATCAGCCGTGGCTCTTCCACGTCGCCAACAATAGCAGCCAGCTTACCAACAAGATCGCCCGGGAATGCAACAGGCTGACAGGCGGCATCATCAATCCTGTGATGCAACTCAATGCCCGCTTGGTCATGGCGGCGGCCATGGCGACAGCAATCTTTATCTACAATCCCGTAGTGGCATTAGTTGGCATCGCGGTATTCGCCGGCGCCTATTGGGTGTTGTACAACACGGTGCGGCGCCAACTATCCCGTCATGGCTTATCCATTACGGAGCAGGAAGAATTACGCTTCAAACTGATGTCGGAAGGGTTTGGCGGTATCAAGGACGCCATCCTGCTCGGCCGGCAATCTTACTTCACTGATCGGTTTGGGGCGGCGAGTCACCAAGTGGGTGTGTCGGCGGGACGCATTCAGGTGCTCAGTCTCGTTCCCCGCTACGGCATGGAGTTGATCGCCTTTGGCACTATCATTTTTCTGGTGTTGTATTTGCTGATCAGCCACAACGGCAATTTGGGCGAGATTTTGCCTGTCCTGTCGATTTATGCCATTGCGGGATTCAAGCTGCTCCCGGCCTTTCAGCAAATCTACAGCAATGTATCCCTTATCAGGGGCAATCTCGCCGCCTGGGAAAATCTGCGGGCAGATTTTGTCGGGAGCAATGCGTCCGAAGATCAAGCGGTTACTGCCCAGGCTGGTACGCATCTGACGCCCGAAAAGGAGATTGCCCTGATGGATGTACATTTTCGCTATCCCGGAGCTACACAGGATGCTCTCAATGGCATTAGTATCTGCATTCCCGTCAATTGTGTAATTGGGCTCGTGGGAGCATCCGGGTCCGGCAAGTCCACCACCATCGATATCCTGCTGGGGCTGATTCAGCCAGACAGCGGCGAGCTGCGCATCGACGGAAAGCCGCTCGACGACAAGCAACGGAGAGCCTGGCAAAACAGTGTCGGTTTTGTCGCTCAAAGCATCTACCTGGCTGACGCCAGCATCCGGGAGAATATCGCCTTTGGCCTGCCGTCTTATCAAATAGATGATGCCAAAATTCATCGTGCCCTAACCCTTGCCCATCTCGATGAGCTGGTGGAGACACTGCCCGACGGGGTCGACACTCCTGTGGGGGAGAGAGGTGTTCAACTATCCGGGGGACAGCGCCAACGGATCGGTATCGCCCGGGCTCTGTATCACGACGTGGACATTCTCGTCTTCGACGAGGCCACCAGCGCCCTAGACGGTATTACCGAAAAGATGATCATGGATGCGATCCATGACTTTTCGGGGACAAAGACCATAGTGTTGATTGCTCACCGATTGGCCACGGTCAGAAAATGCCAAGGTATCTACTTCCTTGATGGTGGGAGGGTAGTCGATTACGGGAGCTACGACGAACTGCGGGAAAAAAATCATAGGTTTCGCGACATGGCAGATATTTCGTGACTTTAGTGGCGCCTAAGACGAAAGAACCAAAGAGAATTGCTTGTTGCCTGATAGATTTTCAATACCCGGCACTACGATGCGGCATTGCTTTTCATGCTCATGCCAGCGTAGCAGGAATCTCATCTGAATCTCTGGATAACCGCTAGTGCGTTGGTCCAATCTCCTGCGACCCAAAAAGGTCGTAACAGCGTTACGGATTGAGAGCCATGCCTCGGCGCAAATCATACGCCATGGATATCCTGACATATGTCTCCAGTTTCTCGGCGGACTTGGCGATGAGCTGATGCTTACCTGTCTTGCGCGAGAGTTGAAAAAGCGAGACCCTTCCCTACGTATCTGGCAGATATCCGCCGCAGCGGAGTTGCTTCGTGGCAACCCAGACTATCATCTGGTATTGGGACCTGACTACTGGCCGTTGAGACATTCAAACCTGCTGGCACGAAACCGCACCCAACTCAGTTATTCCCGCCAGCTGAATGGAGATGATCGCTGGGAGATACCGCAGGAGCACGTTCTTCTGAAACTCCTGAGGCAGGCGGGAATCAAGGGAGACGTAGTGTTGAGGCCCTATGTCCATCTCAACGCAGAGGAGCGTCGAACGTTTGAATCAGATCGTGTACAAATTTGCGTCCAGAGCCTGGGGCAAGGCACACATGAAACCTGGATGCTGAACAAAATATGGCCCCACGAACGCTTGTGTGAAGTGATTGAAAACATGCATCAACGCCACCCGTCCCTCAAGTTTGTCCAACTTGGACTGGGGGTGGATCCAAAGCTTCCCTGTGATCTTGATCTGCGAGGCAGGACCTCTCTCAGGGAGACGGCCAGCGCCCTGGCAGCTTCTCAGCTGTTCCTGGGAGGTGAAGGATTCCTTGCTCATCTGGCAAGGGCAGTTGACACCCGGTCTGTGGTGATTTTTGGGGGGCGCTCCAGAGCATCGCAGTTGGGCTACGGCTGCAATATCAACCTCGAGACCTACCCGGCTTGCTCGCCCTGCTGGTCACGGCACCGCTGCGACTGGCAACGTACTTGCTTGGATCAGATAGCAGTCTCGGAGGTGATTGACGCACTGGAAAGAGCTCTGGCTGAGATGGACCAGCCCTTGGCTGTTGACTTCGCCACCGTGGCTTGACGTGCGTAGTCGAATCGCCATCGACATCTATCCTCTGTGCAATCCCCGAGCCGGCATAGGGCGCTCGGTGCACGGTTTGATGCAGACGCTTCCCCAGCTCTGTGATGAGCAAGACTTAGAGCTCGTGCCCTTTTTGCGCCAGATGTTGGGGAGTAATCGAGACCTGGGCATTAGTGCCTTCCGCCCTGTTCGAATCCGCATGCCCAGGTTTGCTGAAAAGTGGATATCCCGATTAGGACTCGTAGAGGTGATGACCCGTGCGAGGCTTTTTCATGCCACGGATTTCTATCTTCCGCTGCGCCATCGAAGCCCTATGATAGCCAGCGTGTACGACGTAATTTATGCAACAGATCCGGAAGGTACCGTCGATCATGTGCGTCTGGCCAGGGCAATGTCCTATAGGGCTGGCCAGTGTATTCGAGTCATCACCTGCTCAGAGTATTCAGCTAGAGAATTCTGCGGGCTATACGGCTATCCGCGAGAGAGAGTGACGGTTATTCCCCTCGGGATTGACACCCATCATTTTCGCCCAGGTCTCAGAGAGCCCTTGTCACCCGGTTATTTTTTAGCAGTCTCATGCAATGACAGGCGAAAAAATACGCCGCGACTGGTGCGCGCATTCATCAACTACGCCAGGGCGGGCGGGCTATCTGATCTAAAGCTTGCATGGAATTTGCCCGATAGCCTCGCCCGAGAAATCCAAGCGAGCGGCATGGCTAATAGAATCGTTGCCCTCGGCAAAGTCCCGGAGCCAGAACTCCTTGAACTATACCAGGGTGCCCGGTGTGTCATGTTTCCCTCACTCCAGGAAGGGTTTGGTTTTCCAGTGCTCGAAGCTCTTGCCTGTGGCGTGCCCGTGCTGACCACCCGGCGATCATCGCTTCCGGAGGTGGGTGGCGATCTTGCAATCTACGTCGACGGGGAGGATGAGGAAGAAATAACCAGGGAAATGCTTGCTTTGGATACAGGATCATACTTACCGCTCGCTGAACGAGTCCGTCGGGAGGGCCCGCAGTGGGCAAGCCATTTTAACTGGCGTAGATATGCGGAAAATACCCTGGCGGTGTACCAATCAGCCCTCGAAGAGCTGTCGAACAAGCCCTGGCGGCCCTTGGTGCTTCACAGATGAGTCGTATATTGATTACATCGGCGGGGGCCCTCAATCGCCAGATCGGCGGCGGACAGGCTTATGTTCAGGACCTGGCGATGGGGCTGAGGGACAAAGGCCATAAAGTCTTTGTGCTCGAGCCTGGCGGCGCGGCAACGTCCCCATCCATCGAGATAACGGAGTGGCAATGGCAGGGTATACCCGTGTATTCGTTACCGCTGCCACTGCCAGGCGAATCCCTGCGGGATCAGATCACGGAGCTTGGCCGGGAGCGCATCGAATGGATCAAAAAGCTGTTGATGCATCTCGCGCCTGATGTGGTTCAGATCAATGGCATGATGCCCTCCTTGGTTGGAGCCTGTAGAGAGCTGGGTTTGCGCCATGTGGTGGTCGCCCACCACCCGGGCGAAGTTTGTCCCAAGGGTGATCTGCTGCGGCCGGACGACAGTATCTGTACCCTTCGCCCAGGCATTGACGTTTGCGCCCCCTGCGTGCTGCGCTGTAAGAAACCTGGCTTTGGCATCGGCAGGCTGCTTGCGCTCGTGCCGGTGTCCATCTATCGCTTACTCGGCGGCCTTTTCGCTACCCGCAATCACCTGGGTTACCTGGGGCGGGTGTTGCGGATACCCTGGGAGGTTGAACAAAAGCTGGTGGGCCTTGCCAGCTATCTCAAGGGTGCTCAACAGATCGTAGCGCCATCCTCAGCAATGGGCGCAGCCCTGGCACGGGCGGGTGTCGAACCTTCCCGGCTTCGCGTAGTGCACCACGGGATTCACCCGATCAAGGTACCGCCGATAGAAGGGCTCCACGGGCGGCCAATCCGCTTCGGCTTTGTGGGGCGCATTGACCACGCCAAGGGAGTCCATATTCTGTTGGAGGCGATGGCCTTGCTGGATCCTCGCGGGGAGGCCGAACTGCATATCCATGGCGCCACCACCAACCCCCGAGATCAGGCAGCCTGGCAACGCCACCTGGATCGCCTGGGCAATCCCCCCTGGCTGTACTTGCACGGTGCCTTCGCAAGAAACGAGGTGGAGAAGGTCTACGCAGCTATTGACGCACTGGTATTGCCTGCCATTTGTCTTGAGGCATTCGGTCTGGTGGTGGCCGAGGCGTTAAGCGCGGGGCGGCCAGTGCTGACCACGGACTGCGGCGGGCCCGCCGAGCAAATTGTGCATGGGGAAAACGGCTGGATAGTCCCACCACACAATGTTGGCGCTCTTGCAGAGCAACTTCGCAGGCTGGTAAACAGTCGTGATGAAATCCTTTCCGTCGCTGCGAGCCAAAGATCAGGCCTTAAGACGCACGCTCTCTACGTCAATGAAATTGAAGTGTTGATTTTGGCGG
>Ga0265293_10004020_pt1 | contig 26485 bp, 19 predicted proteins | sample Munlanlewell138R_FD_192505 | JGI IMG/M metagenome (GOLD analysis project Ga0265293, IMG submission 192505) | Leachate microbial communities from a municipal landfill in Southern Ontario, Canada - Leachate well 138R | ecosystem: Engineered > Solid waste > Landfill > Unclassified | place: Canada...
AAGCGGAAGATGTATTCAAAAACCATGGAACGACGGAATGGATTCATACTTTAGCGACTATATGAGAAGATATCAACACAAGGAATTAATTACAGCTGATTCAATTTCCTTCCCTGATTCGCTCAAATACACAACCAATAATGGGAGAATAGTTTATGGTGGTGGTGGAATTATGCCAGATGTATTTGTACCAATTGACACCTCAAGAGCATCGGACTATTTGATTAACCTACGTTCAAAAGGAATATTCAACGATTTCTCTATGAGGTGGGTTGAAGAAAATAGAGAGAGTTTTTTAAAGAAATATCCAAAATTTGAAGACTATAATAATGTATATCCAAGTCTTAACCTTATGAGGGATTTTGAAGCATTTGCAAAGAAAGAAGGTATAGAAAGAAATGAGATTAAGAAGGAATGGGTAAATGCGATGATGATGGAGGAAATACAAAAGATAGTAAAAGACACAGTTAACCATTATTATAACTACGAAAACTATGCTAAAGAACTATTATCTAATAAGGAAATGAGAGAAGAGCTATTAAAGAAAGCAATAGCAGAGGATAATAAAATGAGAGAAATGATGAGCAAATCAGACATCTACATTGAGGCAACCCTAAAAGCAATAATAGCTCGTAATCTTTATGGAGTAAGTTATTACTACCAATCAATAAAAGACACAGACGAAGGCTTGCAAAAAGCAATATCTGTAATTAAAAACGACAGACTATATAAGAGCTTATTGGTAAAGTAGAAATCCCCGTGAATTTTGATTCTGTTTAAGACTGATTATAATTTGATTATAATTTTCTGTAATTTGATTCTAATTGCGTAGAATTTGATTCTATTTTCGTAGAATTTGATTCTTGGTTATGGTTAACTTGGTCAATACCCCTATAAATTGACCATTAACCAAGATTTTAATAGAGGTGGGTAACCCAATAACAAGTTATTGGGGTTACACTCACACTCTTATTATTAAACTTTTCTGGATTCTTGCTTTGCAAGCGGCAAGCCGATTAGCTGCGGGCTACGCCCTCGCAATGACGTGAAATGGCTATAATACGCTTTGCGTCATTGCGAGCCGAAGGCGAAGCAATCCAGAATTACAGCTTAAAGAAAAGGTAGCTTTGCGTGATACAATCAGCTATATTCTCTTTCTTTTAAGGTATCGGAATGTAAAAGACTATATTTATTTTTGATAACAATTTTCCGAAGTCTAACAATCGTATAAAATAATTACTTAACTTTGAACCTTGAATTAAGAATAGAATAAAATCAATATAAACTGAATTGCAAATCGACTCTCCATTTATCTTGTAATAAATATTTCATAACTAAAATGAAGAGAAAATATGATTTTTAATGCATAAAATAGAATTATTATGAAAAAAGAGGTTAATCAATTTGGAGAGAAGTCAGTATGTGCTGAAAAAGTGGATAATTTAACTATAAATAATTATGCTAATGTAGAAAAATCTCAAATAACTTTAGATAATATTCTTAGTGATTTTGAATCTGCCTCCGTAGATTTATCCACTTACAAAAGTGTATTTGGAGATAATAAACACATTGAAAGAGCCGAAACAAATGATTTGTATGATTGGATTATTAATGATATTAAACCAAATGAAGTCCCAATAGCTATTCTTGCAGGTAATGCCGGATATGGAAAGTCTGTTATTCTTCGCGATTTATTTATAAAATTAAACGAGGAAAGAATACCTGTCTTAGGGATAAAAGCCGATAGAATTGTTATACATAACTTGGAAGAATTAAAAACTGAATTAGGATTTGAAGATACAGTTGAATCAATATTTAAGGTATTAAGTACCAATACCGACTTGTTTGTATTACTTATAGACCAAATTGATGCCTTATCTCAGTCACTTTCCTCTGATAGAAGCTCATTAAATACCTATCATCGTTTAATTCAGAGATTAAGTCGTATTTCAAAGATCAAAATAGTTATTTCTTGCAGATTGTATGATCTTGATTATGATCCGATATTGCAAGAATATAAAAAAGGGAAAATTTTTAGAACATCCTTATTGCCAGCAGAAGATGTTATGAAAGTCCTAGAATCTTTGAAAATCCAAATTAATACTACGAAATTAATAGAATTTTTGAGAGTTCCATTGCACCTTCAATTATTTTGTAAATTAGACAAACCCGATAAATTTTCAGAAGCTATTTCATTGCAAGCTTTATATGATGAAATATGGCAAGAATTTATTCTGCAAAATCCAAGCACCATTGGTCTTGATTATGTTAAAGTTCAACAATTGGTAGAAATTATATCTAATCAGATGTATGATGATCAATGCTTGGTTGCAGATCAAAGATTATTTGAAGGTGTATATAAAAAGGAATTAGAATACCTTTCCAGCCAGGAAATTATAACAAAACCTGAGCGAGGTAAAATACAATTTATACACCAATCCTTTTTTGATTATGCTTATGCACGAACATTTGTTGAAAAAGGAGAAGTAATATCAGATTCTATACGAAGTCAACATCAAGGGCTTTTTATTCGCTCAAGAGTAAAACAAGTATTCACATATTTACGAGAACTAGATCCAAATAAATATATTCAGGAATTTGAGAAAATACTATTTGGCGATTATCGTTTCCATCTGAAGTTGTTACTTATAAATAGTTTGGGATTTTATTCTAATCCTTTGATTGAAGAAAAAAGACTTGTAAGAGAAAGAATATCAAAAGATCCTATTCTTTTTAAAATTTTTATTGAGTCAACTTACACGCAGGAATGGTTTGAATTCCTTGTGAAAGAAATTAGAATTATTGACTACCTAAAAGAGAAAAACAAAGAATTTTCTGATACTATATATGGACTTTGCCGGAAAGTGATATATACATGTACACAAGATGTTATTGATTTTATAGTAGAAGTAAATAAAATTCAATATGATGATAAATATAGATTTATAGGCAATTTACTAACTTCTATTTCCGAAGATAAAATTCATCTATCATTCCAATTATATAAAGAGACTAACAAAGATCTGTATGACTATGACGTATATCACTACTTGGAGGGAGCAATTCAAAAATATCCAGATTTTGTTATAGAAGAATTAAGAAAGAAGGTAATTGACAATTTTCCCCATGTTGATGGAATAAATAGATCAGAATATATACCAGGTGGGTATGATAGTTCTCAAGTGTATGAAAAATTATTTGAGAAACACAAAGACAAAGCAGCTTGTTTTTTTATTGAAATAATTAAGTATATTGCCGAAAATTCAAAACCATCATACGAAAATTCTGAAATAAGCACTGATAGAATTTATTATTCTTTTGCATATTTTCATTATGTGCCATTCAACACTCACAATATATATTTTCAAGAAAAGATGTATGATATGGTCTTAAATTATATTGATGAATTATTTGAAATTGATTTTGAAAAGGCTGAAGCCATAATTATTCCTTTATTAGAATCAGATTCAGCAATTATTTTAAATATTCCAATCTTTTTTATGCGTAAATTTCCTGAGCATTTTAAAGAGTATTCTTTTAAGATATTATCTAAAGAGTATTTCTATGTCTATTCATCAGGGATTTTAGATTTTAACTTAAAAGAGTTATTAAGAGTTTCTTATCCTTTATTTTTGCAAGATGAACAAATATTAATAAATAAAGTTATTTTGAGTGTAGAACCTGAATGGGAAAAAGGGAATTTTTTCGGAGAAAAGGGTGTATCGCGATATGGATATACGCGGATAGGTTACACTGCATATGAATTGGTATCAATGTTATCAGAGGAAACAAGGAAAAAATATTTGGAGGTAAATAAATTTTATCAGGAAAAACTAAGACAATATGGTGAGTTAAAAAACGAAGCACCTCAAGGGATTACAACGAGAGTTGGAGATTCTACTATGAGTAAAAATGCTTATGAGCATATGAATGATAATCAATGGAAAGATTCTTTTAAGAAATATGTTAGTGATGGGCATTTTGATTGGGATATTCCTACAAAAAGGGGACATTGTAGAGCGTTTGAAGAGTATGTGTCTATAAATCCTGAAAAATATATATCATTAATCAATGATATTATTTATGATGAGGAAGTACTGCCAATTTATACAATATATGGATTACAAGGGCTTAAAAAAGCAAATTTTAATCCAGATGAAACAAAAGAATTATTTGTGAAATTCATTGAAAAACGATTTCTGAATAAGGAATTGAATAGGGAATCACTTCAATGCTCTGTTTGGCTTACTGATTATTTTATTAATAACTCTATAGTTGACCGAAATATTATTGATTTTCTAACAGAACTTGTTGTAAACTATGAGGATGAAAAAATGCTAAATAATGATCCATTGCAGGATGGGATTAATCGTATTCGTGGTGCTGCATCTTTGAAATTAGTGCAATGTTATAAATTTCCAGAATATAAAAACGATATATTTTCCGCATTGGAAAAAATGGCATCTAAAGCTGAAGTTCATACTAGGGCAGCTGCGTTATATCAATTAGCATATTTGAATCACTTAGATATTGAGAGAAATCTAAATTTATTTCTAAGTTTAATGAAGGATTATAACCCTCTTTTACTGAAAGTCCCATTACATGATCTTCACCCATTATTATATTTCATTCATGGAAACTTCTCTAAACTCATCGACTTCTTTACTAATGCAATCAAAATAGAAGAATCGCATGAAATGATAAGCAATATATTATTTTTTGCGTGGTTGAAAGATTATGAAAAAAGTGAGGAACTATTAAATGAAATTCTAAATAAAAGTGATACTGCAAAAAGAACTGTTGTTGAAGTAGCATTTGAATCAATTGTTAATGGAGGTAAAATTGAAGATAAATGCTGGGAGATACTTCACCGCTTTTTAGGCGTTGACAATGAAGAATTAGGTAAAGTATATGAGCATGGGTTCTTAAGATTGAAAAAAATAAGTTTTTCTGAAAATTTAGAAGATTTCCTAGATAAATATACTTATTCCTCTGTCGGTAAATATAGAGGGTACTATTTTTATACTTTATTGCTGAAATTATCAAATGATATTCCTGAGAAATGTATAGAATGGGTGTTGCAATTCAAAGAGTGTGAAAAGCCAAATATTAAGGAAAGGATGCTTCGTAATGAACCACTACAAGTTGTTATACAATCATATAATGCTATTAGAGAATATGATAGGAATAATATTATACTTGAGCAAGCTATGGATGATTTTGATAGTATGTTGACTGTTCCAGAATATAGAGGAAGTGCAAATGATGTATTACATAAAATTGATGCATAAAGAACTTATTTTGTATATGAACATCTTATGGATAATATTTTTTTGCTACTTGAGATGATATAAAGGTAATATGAGAAAGTCTGAGAAATTAATATAACTTTATCTGTTGGGAAAAAGACTCGTGACTCTGAGTAGTAATTAAACATTATATATAGAAAACAATAACGGAAATCTAATAATAAATTAAATATGGAAGATATAAAATGGATCTTTAGTGGAGTAGGAGTATTCCTTGTCTCCATAATATTTGGAGTTGTCAGATTCTTTTTAAAGAAAAAAAAGAGAGAAATGTTGAAAAGTAAAGCTCAAAGTACAGTTAAACAATATGGAGATAAATCAGTTTATATAGAGGAAAATAAAGGAGATATTACAATAAACTGATATCTTAAATAAAAAACCTTTTAATTCTTACATTCATATTTGCTTTGTTTGAGTATATGTATTTATCTCTTAGTTTTATAATTAAGTATATGTATGGTTACAGCAGTGGCTATAGCAAATAATAGTATTCTTAGCCATAGCTTATCTATTACAAATATTGCTGTTGTGGATATTGTTAGCCATAGGAGGCTTATGCTTAGGATTTTAACCTTTAGGGGGATGGATTTGTCTATTTGAAAGTCTCTTATATATTGTCCTAAGTATTTGTGATTGATTAGCCAGTTGTATAATTTATCGGAGCTTTTAAGGAAGAGATATGAGGAGAGTAGGAGTAGGGGTGTTGTTGGGAGTAGGGGGAGGAATATGCCTAATATTGCTAATGATAGGGAGATTAATCCAAGTGCTTGTAATATGTATTTCTTCATTCCTTAATTCTCTATTCTTGATAATAAACTCTTTTAACCCTTGTAGAAATTGATGTGAATACCTCATAGCTTATTGTTCCTAATTCATAAGCTATATTATGAACGGGATATTCCTCGCCAAAGATTATTACATCATCTCTTTCCGATGCCTCAATTCCCGAAAGGTCTATCATACACATATCCATACATATATTCCCTATTATTGGAGCAAGATAACCATTGACATAAACCCTGCCAACTCCATTTCCTCTTCTTCTTAAAAGACCATCAGCATACCCAATAGGGATAATTCCTATCTTTGTTTTCTCTTTTACTTTATGGTTTCTATTATAACCTACTGTTTCATCCTTTTCTATAGTTCGGATTTGTGTTATTGTAGTCTTTAGTTTATGAACGTATTTTAAATTAGCCTCTTCTTCTTTGTTCACTCCAATCCCATACATCCCTATTCCAAGCCTAACCATATCGAAATGAGCTTGAGGAAAACGAGATATTCCTGAAGAATTGCAGATATGCTTTAGAATCTTATAATCGAACTCCTTCATTATTTTCTGGCTTAGCTCATTGAATAAGCTAATTTGCTCTAAGGTGAAATAATCAAATTCAGGATTATCTGATGCTGAGAAATGTGAGAAAATAGATTTAACCCGTATTTGCGGGTTTGCTTTAAGTATCTTTATAAGAGAATCTATATCTTCTCTCTCCATGCCAAGCCTATGCATACCCGTATCTAATTTGATATGGATTGATATAGGTTTATTATCAATAATCTCGCAATACTCCTTATGAGCAATAATTAGTTTGTTTAGTATCCCAAGAGAATAAACCTCTGGCTCTAAATTATGGTGAATTATCTTGGAAATGCTTTCTTTCTCTGGGCTCATCACCATAATAGGTAGCTTAATCCCATTATTTCTTAATTCAACTCCTTCATCTGCAAAAGCTACTGCAAGGTAATCCACATTATGAGAAGCAAGCACTGAGGCAATCTCAACTCCACCACATCCATAGGATAGAGCTTTTACCATTGCCATTATCTTTACATTATCCTTAAGCTTGGATTTAAAATAATTAGTATTATGAGTAATTGAACTTAGATTTATCTCTAAAACAGTTTCATGTGCTTTCTTCTCAAAGAACCTACTTATCCTTTCAAATCCAAAGCTCCTTGCTCCCTTAATCAAGATGATTTGGTTTTTGAAATTCTTTAATGAGGTAAGTCTTAGAAAATCTTCTGTAGTTGGAAAAACCTCATTTTCTATTTTAATTAGATTTGAATTACGAATAAAGCCTTCTCCAATTCCTACTAATTTACTAACCTTATTATTAATTAGTAGCTTATTTATTGAAAGAAATAATTCCTTTTCATTCTTATAGGACTGAGTAATATCGGAAAGGATTAATACCTTTTCTAAATCATTGCTTTGTTGATTTAAAAAGTTTAATCCTATATCCAAAGACATTAGATCTGAAGAGTATGCATCATTTATTATCTGATTCCCATTTATTCCCTCCTTTAGCTCAAGACGCATCTCAAGGGCTTGAAGCTTTTTCGACCTAAGAATAAGTTTATCTATATCTATTCCCAACTCAAAACATGTAAGAAATGAATTAATTGCATTTTCAATACTTGCTCCATCAGTAAAAGGAATATTTAGGGTATACTTATTATTATTTAGTTCAAAACTTATTATCGATTCTCCTTTTACTATTTGAATATCAATAATTCTCAGATAGGAGCCAGATTTCTTTCCCCAATCCAATAGTCTCTTATCCTTATATATTTGTTTTATTTCAGAATCTAATATATTGTTGTTATTTGGATATATGATTGTGTTTGAGTTTTTAAAAAGAATAAGTTTTTCTTGGATTTTCTCCTCTATTGTTGAGAAATTCATTGAATGAGCATCTCCAATATTAGTAAAAACCCCAATTTCAGGGCGAATTATTTCTTCTAATCTACTCATTTCTCCCTTTTGGGAAATACCAGCCTCAAAAATCCCAATATCATAAGTTTTGCTAAGATTCCAAAGCGAAACACCAACACCTATCTGAGAATTATAGCTCCTTGGAGAATGGCAAATACTTAAATCCTTATCTATTAATTGAATTATCCAATCCTTTACTATTGTCTTCCCATTTGAACCTGTAATTGCAATAACTCTATTCTTAAAACTATCTCTTTTGATTTTTGCTATCTTTTGTAGAGTATGGATTGGATTATTACTAATTATAAAGCAAGCATAAGGATATAAGGCAAAGTCATCAAAAGTATTTTTCTCAACAACAAAACATCTTACTCCTTGATTGTATAATTCATCTATATATTTATTCCCCGAATTTGAAGGACTATTTATTGAGAAAAACAAAGTATTATCAGCATTATTTAACCTTCTTGAATCAAATAGTAAATCAGTTATTACTCTATTTTCATTTCCATTAGAAATACAATCCTCTTTGATTAATCTTATGATTTCTTCTAAACTAATCTCCATTATTTGCTTTTTTAACTCTACAAAGTTAGAATAAAAAAATAAAGTAGTGAATTTTGAGTAGAATTAGATTTAAAATATGTATATATATATCTATATATTAGAGATATAAAAGACGAAGAGAATTTTGTCATCAAATAATTTCTTTTATTGAAGAATACTTACTAACTTTGCTCTTTGAAACTCCTATATATTAGGAGAAGTAAAAAATTTTTAACAACCATTTTTAAACATAAAGCATTATGGACGTAAAAAAGATTTTAGCTGATGTTGAAGCTAAAAACCCAGGACAACCATTGTTCCTTCAAGCAGTTACCGAAGTTTTAGAAACTATCGAAGATTATGTAGCTGCAAATCCAAAATATGATAACTACAAAATTATCGAAAGAATTGTTGAACCAGACAGAATCTTTCAATTCAAGGTTGAATGGGTAGACGATAAGGGAGAAATCCAAGTAAACAGAGCTTACCGTGTTCAATTTAACAACGCTATTGGACCTTACAAAGGAGGAATTCGTTTTCACCCAGCAGTTAATGCTGACACATTAAAGTTCTTAGGATTTGAACAAACTTTCAAAAACTCTTTAACTACATTACCTATGGGTGGTGGTAAGGGAGGTTCAGACTTCAATCCACAAGGAAAATCAGCTAATGAAGTAATGCGTTTCTGCCAAGCTTTAATGACTGAGCTTTATAAATATATCGGACCTGACACTGACGTTCCTGCAGGAGATATTGGTGTTGGTGGTAGAGAAATCGGTTTTATGTACGGTATGTACAAGAAACTTGCAAGAGAAAACACAGGAGTACTTACTGGAAAAGGTCGTAACTGGGGAGGATCTATCCTTAGACCAGAAGCAACTGGATTTGGTGGAGTTTACTTCGTTGACCATATGCTAAGACAAATAGGTAAAGATATCAAAGGCAAAACTGTTGCATTATCAGGATTTGGTAACGTAGCATGGGGAGCAGCACAAAAGGCTACAGAACTTGGAGCTAAAGTTGTTTGTATCTCAGGACCTGATGGATATATCTATGACGAGGCTGGTATTTCTGGTGAAAAGATAGATTATATGAACGAATTATTACAAACTCGTAATAATGTTGTAGCACCATTTGCTGATAAATATCCAACTGCTAAATTCTTCGCTGGTAAAAAACCATGGGAAGCTAAGGTAGATATCGCTATGCCATGTGCTATCCAAAACGAATTAAACGCTGAAGATGCAAAACAATTAATTGCAAATAGTGTTCAATTAGTTTGCGAAGTATCAAATATGGGATGTACAGCAGATGCTATCCACGAATTACAAAAAGCAGGAATTTCTTTCGCTCCAGGAAAAGCAGCAAACGCTGGTGGAGTAGCAGTTTCTGGTCTTGAAATGACTCAAAACGCAGCTCACCTTGGATGGACTCCAGAAGAAGTTGATGCAAAACTAAAACAAATTATGACAGATATCCACGAAAACTGTGTTAAATACGGTACAGCTTCTAATGGATATATCAACTACGTAAAAGGAGCAAACGTTGCTGGCTTTATCAAAGTAGCAGATGCAATGATTGAACTTGGAGTAATCTAAGATTATCCTTTTAAATAATAAAACACTAAAGCGTCTCAGAAATGAGACGCTTTTTTTGTGGATATAAATTTAAGTTTTACATTTTGCTCTAAATAATAAATCCCTTAAATTTGGATATTTGATTATCTAATGTATTTATTCCATTATACAAAGTAAATTGATAATATTATTGACTAAGAGATTTATAATTTTGATTTGATATTTCTCTTGTATTTAATAGATCTTAGGGTAAGATTTACTTAGTCATGGAGTTATATCCAATAACTCATCAGCTCTAAAGAGTGGCATTCTTTGTCGAAAAGAGTGCCACTCTTTACCTAAAAGAATGGCACTCTTTTAATATGTTTATCTTATAAATATAATATGAATTACAAATAGATTATGGATAAAGATCAATTGAATTTAGTCTAAAGATTTGATGCTGAAGAAAAATAATAAATAGAATAGCAATAATATTTTAAATGTTGAGTTTATATATAAATGTATTGCATATTAATTTATATCATATAACTTTTATTTATTTATATATTTCAATTATGGCAAAAAGATATGGAATTTGGAAGAGGAAATTTAAAGATTCTTCTGGAAGAGAAAAAGAATTGTATTATGCATGCTCAAGAAGGGGTAATATTATTGGTTTTAAAGAACTTTCTGAAGTGATTACTGAAAGCACCTCTCTTACCCCTGGAGATTTAGGTAGTGCATTAATAACTCTTAATCGATATTTAAAATTGTATTTAAGTATTGATTATTCAGTTAAACTCCCTGGAATAGGAAGTTATAGTGTTGCAGTAACAAGTGATGGTTTTGAAAATCCAGAAGATATTACGCCTGATAAAGTTAGGGCTTCAAAAATTGTTTTTACTCCTGATAGAGATTTAGTTGAATTTCTAAAGACACTTGAATTTGAAAATTTTGATAAAAAAATTGAGAAGAGGATCGGAAAAGGAAACCCGTTAAAGTAGTTTTTACTTCATTACTCACAATTTAAATCAAGTAATTTGAACTAATAGGAGAGATAGAGATAAGATAAAATGGCTCAGATGAATTATTTGGGGATTAGTGTTACTTTTGAATAAAAAAGAGAATTGGGAAAAGCACTAATCGGTTATTTTTTACCAGAGGGATTACTTGAGCATTTTAAGATAACAAATGTTGAAGAATTAGGAGAAGTATCCACAAAAAGAAAGAATGGTCTTTCAAGTAGAATTAGAGGAGATAAATATCATACCAAAAGGTTATGATTCATTCCTATATGAATCAAAAGGTTTCTATGCTATAACCATTGTTCAAGACTTTTTCAGAATTTATGTGCTTTTTGCTTAGTTCCCAAAAAATTAATGTGAGCCCCTTTTTTTTCTCGCTTGTCGTCTTTGCGAACCGAAGGAGAAGCTTATCGGCTTGCCACTTGCGAAGCAAGAATCCAGAATACTCAATCAACTAAAAATACCCAATCAAATCAAATACATTCATTTCTTTTGAGGAGTAATTCAATATTATTTATTGCTTTTTTTTGTATTTGTATTTTTTTATTCCAAATAATTATGTAAGTTTGCAGTGTTCAAATAGAATAAATTAATTAATAACCCTCAAAATCAATTATCATGAAAAAAGTATTATTAATTTTTGTTGCAATAATCTTTGCAATAAACCTAAACACCCAAGCCGAAGACTTCTCAGCAGTAAATGATGGAGATACTATTTATTATAATATTACCTCTTCAATATATCCTCTTACAGTTGAAGTTACTTATAAAGGGGAGTTTTATTATTCCTTTCCATCTTCATATATTGGAAGTGTTATTATCCCTGATTCGGTACTATATAATGATAATTACTATAAAGTAACCTCTATAGGTGATTATGCATTTTATTATTGCCAAGGATTAACGTCAATCTCTATTCCAAATACTGTTATTTCTATTAATGATTATGCTTTTTCTGATTGCTCTGGATTGCATTCAATTGATATTCCAAGCTCTGTTATTACAATTGGTAGCAGTGCTTTTATTCGTTGTAAGGGATTAACCTCAATTGATATCCCTAATTCTGTTACTTCGATAGGGGATTATGCTTTTTATTATTGTGATAATTTAACCTCAGTAAATATTCCAAACTCTATTACATCAATTAGTAAATATGCTTTTGGTTTTTGTAGTAGTTTGTCTTCATTATCAATACCCAATTCAGTTACTTCTATCGAACAAGGTTCATTTTATGGTTGTAGTGGTTTAGAATCTCTGATAATTCCTAACTCTGTAACTTCAATTGATATTTGGGCGTTTAATAGTTGTAGTGGATTGACATCCATTACAATCTCTAATTCTATTACATCTATTAGTTATGGTTTATTTTCTCATTGTACAGGAATAACATCAATAATTATTCCAAATTCTGTAACCCTTATTGATGGTCAAGCATTCTCTAATTGTGAAGGATTAAACTCAATAACAATTCCCAACTCCGTTACTTCAATTGGTATATGTGCTTTTTCTGGATGCAAAAGTTTAACCTCAATAGATATTCCCAACTCTGTTTCTTTTATCAATGCTATGGCTTTTTATTTTTGTACAAGTTTAAATTCTATAACTATTCCCAATTCAGTTACTTCAATCGGAACTCAAGCTTTTTATAAATGTACTAGTTTAAATTCAATAACTTGTTTAGCTCCAACTCCACCAAGTTTGGGTAATAGTGTATTTGCATCAGTTGACACATCAATTCCGCTTTATGTGCTTGAAGCTTCTATTCCTTTATATCAAGCTGAAGAACAATGGCAAGATTTTAATATTCAAATTTTAGGATATGATGATATTATATCCAATAATATTTTTAAATCTATACTTTATCCTAACCCAAGCGATGGAAATGCAAGATTAGAAGTTGAAGGATTAAACACTGAAGCTAATGTTTTGGTATATGATATGGTAGGTAGGGTTATTCAAAGGCATAGTATAAGCAAGGGCAAAAGTGAATTGGAGATTTATTTGAATGTTTATGCTAAGGGTATTTATACTGTTAGGATTGTAAATAGTGATATTAATCAAACAAAGAAGCTTATTATTCGATAGTTATTCTATTTTTAGTTTTTAAATTTTAAATTGGGGTAATACCTTTATTTGGGAGTCGGATTTGTTTTCGACTCCTTTTTTTGTCGCTACTCATCATTCTCAATCAAATCTTATACGTCTCACGTCATTGCGAGGACGTAGGACGAAGCAATCCAGTATTGTATAGTTATTCTGGTTATTCTGGATTGCTTCACCTTCGGCTCGCAATGACGACAAGCGTATTATAATTGGTTCGTAATGACGACAAGCGTTTCATCTGAGCCGATAAAACTTATAACAAAAAAACCACCTCAAAGTAAATTGAGATGGTCTTTAAAGTTTAAATCTATTATTTTACAATCAATCTATGGTTTAGTACATTCCACCCATGCCGCCCATTGGTGGTGCTGACATTGCTGGGGTTTCTTCTTTGATTTCTGATAATACACATTCTGTGGTTAGTATCATTGATGCAATTGATGCTGCATTTTCAAGGGCTATACGTGCTACCTTAGTAGGGTCGATTACTCCTGCATCTCTAAGATTTTCATAAACCTCAGTTCTTGCATTGAAACCGAAATCTCCCTCTAATTCTTTTACTTTGTTTACTACTACCGAACCTTCAATTCCTGCATTTTCAACAATTTGACGAAGAGGTTCTTCTAACGCACGACGTACTATTTGAATACCTGTTGTTTCGTCATCGTTTTCGCCTTTGAAATTATCAAGTGCTTTGATTGCTCTAATGTATGCAACTCCACCTCCAGGGATAATTCCTTCTTCAAGTGCTGCTCTTGTTGCATGAAGTGCATCGTCGAAACGGTCTTTCTTTTCTTTCATTTCAACCTCTGATGCAGCTCCAACATAGATTACTGCAACACCACCAGCAAGTTTTGCTAATCTTTCTTGTAGTTTTTCTCTGTCGTAATCAGATGTAGTTTTTTCGATTTGTGCCTTAATTTGATTAACTCTTGCATTAATCATATCTTTTTCTCCAGCTCCAGATACAATTGTTGTATTATCTTTATCAACAGTAATCTTAGCTGCAGTTCCTAATAGGTCTAAATCTGCTTCATCTAATTTATATCCTTTTTCTTCAGATATTACAGTACCACCTGTAAGGATTGCAACATCTTCAAGCATTTCTTTTCTTCTGTCACCAAATCCAGGAGCCTTCACAGCTACTATCTTTAATGAACCTCTTAAACGGTTAACAACCAATGTTGCTAATGCTTCTCCGTCTAAATCTTCTGCAATGATTAATAATGGTCTTCCTGTTTGTACTACTTTTTCAAGTACTGGTAGGAATTCCTTCATATTAGAAATCTTTTTGTCATAGATAAGAATAAATGGATTTTCATAAACTACTTCCATTTTTTCTGTATCAGTTACAAAGTATGGAGAAAGATACCCTCTATCGAACTGCATACCTTCAACAACATTTACAGTTGTTTCCAATCCTTTTGCCTCTTCAATTGTAATTACTCCTTCTTTCTTTACCTTATCCATTGCCTCTGCAATCATTTCACCAATAAATGGGTCATTATTAGCAGAAATACTTGCAACTTGCTTAACCTGCTCTTGAGAATCTCCAATTTCACGGCTTTGTTTTTTAAGGTCTTCAATAACCTTTGTAACTGCTTTGTCAATCCCTCTTTTCAAATCCATTGGGTTTGCTCCTGAGGTTACGTTTTTTAAACCAGTATTTACAATTATTTGAGCAAGTACTGTAGCTGTTGTTGTTCCATCTCCAGCTTGGTCTGCAGTCTTAGAAGCCACTTCTTTTACTAATTGTGCTCCCATATTTGGAATAGCATCTTTTAGTTCAATTTCTTTTGCTACCGAAACTCCGTCCTTAGTAATATGAGGTGCCCCAAACTTTTTGTCAATAATTACATTTCTTCCCTTAGGTCCTAATGTAACCTTTACTGCATCTGCAAGAGCATCAACACCTATGCGTAATTGTTCTCTTGCGTCTCTATTAAATACTATATCTTTTGCCATAATACTTTTTGTTTTTAATTTCTTAGTTGTTCTTTCTTAGATTTTTTAGATAATTGCGTAAATATCACTTTCTTTCATAATCAAGAAATCTTCTCCATCAATATTGATTTCTGTTCCTGAATATTTACCGTAGAGAACCTTATCTCCAACCTTAACTGTCATTGGCTCATCTTTTTTGCCTTGACCAACAGCAATGATTTCACCTCTCATTGGTTTTTCCTTTGCTGTATCTGGTATTATAATACCTGCTGCTGTTTTTTGTTCTGCAGCTGCGGGTTTTACCAAAACCCTATCAGCTAATGGCTTTACGTTAATGTTTCCCATGTGTTTAATGTTTTTAGTTTTTAGTATATTTATAAATTTCTTATTTCGATTCTCTGTGTATTACTAACACAAATCCTCTTCTATTAAAAATTATGCCAAATGAGAAATAGGGTAGATTGCTGACAAAAAGTCAGACATAGATTATATTTAGACATAAAAAAAGAGCTGCCAAAATTAATTGACAGCTCTAAAAACCAAGTTATGAAAAAATAATTATTAAAATTATTTTTGAATCGGAGCTGCTGGTGCAGCCGGTGCAGTCGGTAATGTAGTTTGCACAGCGTTTGGATTTAGTTCAGTGTTTGGATTTGTTTGTATATTATTGCTTGGTAACATAAAAGTAGCAGCAAGACAAAGTACTAAAAGAGCTATTGATAAACCCCATGTAGCTTTTTCTAAGAAATCTGCCGTCTTTCTAACTCCCATTATTTGACTTTGAGATTGAAAGTTTGCAGCTAATCCACCACCTTTACTATTTTGTACTAATACTACTAAAGCAAGTATTAAACAAACTATAATTATTAAAACAGATATAACAACGAACATATACAATTAGTTATTTTAGTTTCCTTTTATTTCTTCAATTCGATTTGCAAAGTAAGTACTTTTTTCTGGATTAGCCAAAATTAATTTGTTATAAATTTCAATTGCCTTCTCCTTATGACCTTGTTTTAGGAAGATATCAGCCATTGTTTCAGTAACATACTTAAATTCTTTATCCACACTTTTTTTTACAATTTCATTTACAGAAATCTCATCTATTGGGGATAATTCAAGGGATTTTACCTTTGGATTTTCTATTTGAAGGAATCTCTCTATTAATTCTTCCTTGGTTGGGTTATCACTTAAATCAGGTTCTGAATAAGAATCAATCTCCCTAATAATATCAGGAATAATTGTTGTATTCTTGTTTTCAAATCCAATATTTTCAAAGTCCTTTTTTAATTCCTCAATCTTTTGATTGATTTTAGTGAGATTATCAATTTCTTCAATTTCATTTTCTTCATTATTAATATGAATAATATTATAATGATTAGATGAATTGATAATATCCTTTAATTTAAGTCTATTTGAAAAATATACACTTGCTTGTGAAAGTGAATTTGAATAATCTCTATTTAATACTTTCTCAGCTTTTACTTTAAAAACATAGAGAAGAGAGAAATAAGGATATCTTTCTATTAAACGAGAAACTGTTAAGAGAATCTGAAGGTCAAATTCTTCATCTCTTAATTGCATTAATCTATTTATATAGTGTTTATCCATTTGTTTTCTTCGTGTTTTTACTCTTAAAACGAATTGCAAATATAAGGCAATCTTTTGAAATACTAAAGAGTCAAGTAAAAAACATTTATAAAAATAAAAAAATAGGCATTTTTGTTTGCTAGATTAGAAATAATTTGTATTTTTGCAAACTGAAAATCAGAAAAACAAAGTAATAAGATGAAAAGAACATACCAACCTTCACGCAGAAAAAGAGTTAATAAACACGGATTTAGAAAAAGAATGTCAACAGCTAATGGTCGTAGAGTATTGGCAAATCGTCGTCGTAACGGAAGAAGAAAACTTACTGTTTCTGACGAAAGATAATTCATTTTAGCATAACTAAATTAATTGTAGAGAAGCTATTGCTGGATAAAATCGGGCAAGGGCTTCTTTTTTTTATGTATAATATATTAGTCTTAATCTTATGGCAAGGAAGAAATCGAGAGAAAGAGAGTTTATTGAGAATATTGAAATAATTGATATTGCAGCAGAGGGGAAAGCCATTGCTAAGGTTGATAATTTAGTTATTTTTATTCCTTTTGTTGTTCCTGGGGATATTGTTGATGTGGAGATTATCAAGAAAAAGAAGAACTATGCAGAGGCAAGAGCTATTAAGTTCCATAAGTATTCTCCAAATAGAATTGAAACAAAATGTCCTCACTTTGGAATTTGTGGAGGATGTAAATGGCAGATGCTTGACTATAAATATCAGTTAGAGGCTAAGGGGCAACAAGTATTAGACAATCTTTCAAGAATAGGACATATTGATATAAGTGGAGCTCAACCTATTATTGGTTCTGATAAAATTTATTATTATAGGAATAAACTCGAATTCACTTTTTCTACTAAAAGATGGTTTACTGAAGAAGAAATTAAAACCTTAGAGGAAAACAGTCCAAGACAAGGCTTTGGATTCCATATTCAAGGTTTCTTCGATAAGGTTATTGATATTAAGTATTGTGCCCTACAAAGAGAACCTTCCAACCAAATAAGAAACTTTTTAAGAGAATATTCATTAGAGAAAAAACTTAGCTATTACGATATTAGAAATCATTCAGGACTACTTAGAAATGTAATTATTCGTTCTACCGATAAGGATGAGCTAATGGTTATTGTAGTTTTTGCAGAAATGAGTGATGAAATCTTTCCTTTATTAGAAACTCTTGGAATCAAATTCCCAGAGATTACTTCTTTAATGTATTGTATTAATTCAAAATTTAACGATACTCTTTACGACCAGGATATCCTTGTTTATAAAGGTAAAGACCATATAACAGAATATATGCCAGCCTTTAAGGAAGGAGGTAAGGAGTTGAGATTTAAGATAGGAGCAAAGAGTTTTTACCAAACCAATTCTCTTCAAGCATATAAACTTTATTCAAAAGCTGCTGAATATGCTAATCTAAATAAAGATATGGTTGTTTATGATTTATATACAGGTATTGGTAGTATTGCAAGCTTTGTTTCTCCTTATGTGAATAAGGTTGTGGGTATAGAATATGTAGATATGGCTATAGAGGATGCAAAGGCAAATGCAATAGAGAATGGATTAACAAATACGGATTTTTATGCAGGAGATATTGCAAAGATATTAGATAAGGAATTTGTTGAAAAGCATGGAAAACCTGATTTGATAATTACTGACCCTCCAAGAGCAGGAATGGGAGAGAAGGTTGTAAATATGCTTTTGGAAATTGGGGCTAAAAACATTGTATATATTAGTTGCAATCCTGCAACACAAGCAAGAGACCTTTCTCAATTATCAAGCCTTTATGATATTAAAAGGATTCAACCAGTAGATATGTTCCCTCATACTCATCATATTGAGAATATAGTTGAATTGGTTTTAAGATAATCCTACTTATTAATTATATTAGAGATATATTCTATTGCTTTTAAAGTTCTTGAGGATTGAATATCCATCCAAGAACTTTCTATTCCATAGACTCTTTTATTCTTTACTGCATTGAGTGTATTGTAAGGATGAGTCTTTACAAATTGTGCTGAATCCTCTTTTCTTAGAAATATATAATCTGGCTGATTAGCAAATATCTCTTCCTTAGAAAAGCTCCAATTCTTAGTCTTTTTAGCAATATTTTCTCCACCAGATAGTTCTATTATCTCATTAATAAAAGTATTTTCCCCAGCAGAGAAATCTCCTCCAACACCATATTGGATTACATAATAAACCTTTGGTTTTATTGATTTATTAATTCGTGAAGAAGTAATATTATTTAAAGAAGCTTTGAAATTATCAATTATCTCTTTCGAATTCTCCTCTTTATCCAAAATCTTTCCAAGTGTATTTAGTGTTTCATATAATCCTTGAATTTCTGGTTTCTCAGGAAGTGATATTATTTGAATACCTGCATTTTGAATAGTTTGAGACATTGATTTGGTAAATATAGAAGAGGTAATAACTAAATCGGGTTTAAGACTAATTATCATTTCAATACTTGCATTATTAATCCCTCCAACAGTTGGAATATTCTTAACGCTATCCTTTGGATAATTGCAAAAATCAGTTCTCCCTATTAATTTATAGCCTGATTCTAATTCAAATACAAGTTCAGTAATGGCAGGGGAGAGGGAGATAATCCTTTTTGGAAGGGTTTTTAGTTTTATTTCCTGACCATAAGTATCTTTTAATTTAAGAATATAGTCTTGATTGCTATTGTTCTTATCTTTTGAGTTCTTATTGCATGAAGAAAAAGAAAATATGATAATAGCTAACAAGAAAAACTTTATAAATCTATACATAAACTATATTTTTGTAATATTGATATATGAATTATCAACTATATTTGCATTAACTTTAAAGATATCCTCAATGTTTTGAGTGTTTAGTATATCTTGCTTATCGCCAAATAGCTTTAGCTTACCAGACTCCATAATAAGTATTTCATCTCCGTATTTATATGCAAGATTTAAATCATGAAGGATTAAGAAAATTGTTGTTTGTCTTTCATTATTAATCTTTTTCAACAGTTCCATTATCTCAAATTGATGTTTAATATCTAAGTTGGATATAGGTTCATCGAGCAAAATAATTGGAGTCTTTTGAGTAAGAGCTCTTGCAATAATTACTCTTTGCAATTCTCCACCACTTAATTGTTTTATTGATTGATTTCTTAAATGCCATGTATTTGTGCTTTGCATCGATTCCTTTACAATCTCAAAATCCTTTGATGAATCGGTTTGTAATAGTTTTTGATAAGGCATTCTTCCCATCATTACAATTTGAAAAGCAGAGAAATCGAAAAGGAATTCGGTATGTTGAGGAACTATTGACAATTGTTTTGCCAAGCGTTTAGGAGAGTAATTATTAATATCCTCATTATTGATAAACACTTTTTTATCCTCAATAATTATACTTTTAGAAAGGGATTTCAAAAGAGTAGTCTTTCCCGAACCGTTTCTTCCCAATACTATATAAAAACCACCAGCTTTTAAAGAAAAGCTAATATCTGATAAAATAGTTTTTTCTCCAGCCTTATAACTAAGGTTTTTCACTTCAATTATCATGGGTTTAGTTTCTTTTTAGCGTTATACAATAAGAAGATAAAGAATGGAGCTCCTACAATTGAGGTAATTGCTCCAAGTGGTATTTCTCCAGGAGGAATAAGTGTGCGAGAAATAATATCTGCTAAAAGAGTAAAAATCATACCTCCAAATATTGAGAAAGGTATTATCTTTCTATTATCCGAACCTACTAATAATCTTGTAATATGAGGCACGATTAATCCAATAAAACCAATAACTCCACAATATGAAACAATAACAGCTATCATTAATGTTGAGAAGAATAAAATTATCTTTTTAGTTTTTTCAACATCCACTCCAAGACTTCTTGCTGTATCGTTACCAGTTAAAAGCACATTTAATTCCTTCGCAAATATTCTAATTACTATTACCCCAATAAATACAAATGCAAAAACTATCCATAAATCATTATATCTTACAGAAGACATTGAGCCCATAGTCCAGAAAATTATCTTATCCATACTTTCCTTATTCATTATCATAAGTAGGGAGATAATAGCAGCCATAAGAAAATTAATAGAAATACCAGAAAGCAAAAGAGTTGTATTATGAAGTCTATTACCAACAGAAGCCAAACGAACGATTATCCAAACAGTCAGCAATGCAATTCCAAAAGCAAATCCACTTATTCCAAAGAAATATGTTTCAAGCCCCAAGACAATAGCAATTGACGCACCAAGAGAAGCACCAGAACTAACACCAAGGATATAAGGGTCAGACAAAGGATTGCGAAATATTGCCTGATAAGCAGAGCCACAAACAGCTAATCCTGCTCCTGTCAATAAGCACATAATTACTCTTGGAAGTCTTATATTAGTTATTATATAGTTTGAAGTAGGGTCAGAACTATTGAGGAAATATGCTAAAATATCGACCTTAACACTGCCAATTGCTAATCCTAATAAGCTTAGTAGAATAACTAAAAGGCTTAATACTGATAAATATACATAGTGTTTCCTTTGAAAAATCATAATTAGAAATTCTAATTTTTATTTGTTTTCTCAATAATATCTTCCGCCTTATCTAATGCTTTTGAAATATGATCAAATACAAATTCTCTCCCAAAACTTTCAATAAAACCTGATTTATCTAAGGTATCGTAAACATCTCGAGTAACCCCAGATAAAATAACCTGTATTTTTTCTTTTTTAGAACGATTGCAAAGTGATTTTAAATTTTTTATACCTGTTGAATCAATAAAAGGCACTTTTCTCATTCTGATAATTCTTATAATTGGTTTATGTGTTTTAGTAGATAAGCTAATATCATCAAAAGTATTTGCTAAACCAAAGAAGAAAGGTCCATCGATTTCAAATATCTCAATATTCTTATTTATCTTCTCTAACTCAACATCAGTGTTTTCCCTATCCTCTGTTCTAGCAATTTCATTCTCCACAACCTTGATTCCAGAAGTATCCATAACTCTCTTAATAAACAAAATTGCAGCTAAAAGGAGTCCTACTTCTATTGCTATTGTAAGGTCAAAAACAACAGTTAGAAAAAAGGTTAATAATAAAACAACTACATCACTCTTTGGATCTTTAAGGATAGATTTAAATGAACGCCATTCACTCATATTATATGCAACAATAACTAATATTCCAGCAAGACATGCAAAAGGAATATGTGAAGCAAGTGGCATTAGAAATAGATAAATTAAAAGTAAGAATATTGAATGAGTTATACCTGCAATTGGGCTACGACCACCATTATTAATATTAGCCATGGTTCTTGCTATTGCTCCTGTTGCAGGTAATCCTCCAAAAAAAGGAACAAATATATTTGCAGCACCTTGTGCAATTAATTCTGTATTTGAGTTATGTTTTTTCCCTATAACACCATCAGCAACCATAGCAGAAAGCAGGGATTCTATTGCACAAAGCATTGCTATTGTAAAAGCTGGCGAAAGTAATAGTCTTATAGTTGTCATATTAAGTTCTGGAGCAATAGGCTTAGGAAGGGGAGAACCTCCAGCAAGCTCTGGATATTTACTTCCAATAGTTGTAAGCTCAATTCCAAAATAATTCTTTAATACAATACTTAATACTGTACAAAGAATTATAGCTATTAAACTACCCGGAATAACCTTATTAATTTTTTGCCAAGTAAAACCAATAATGAGAGTTACAACTGCAATTAATGTAGCCCAAGGGTTAATTGTTGAGAAATTCTTGAAATAAACAACCCATTTATCAATAAATTCAGAAGGTACAACTAAATCACTCCCATCTACTGCAGTTAGCCCAAAGAAATCTTTTATTTGTGTGGAGAAAATCACAAGTGCAATACCAGAAGTAAATCCTACAATAATAGGGTAGGGCATAAACTTAATTACATCTCCAAGCTTTAAAAGCCCCATTATTACTAATATTATCCCCGCTAAAACAGTAGCTATTATTAGTCCAGTAAAACCAAACTGAGAAATTATCCCTGCAATAATTACAATAAAAGCACCTGTTGGACCTCCAATCTGAACACTTGAACCTCCAAGAAAAGAAATAATAAATCCTGCTATAATTGCTGTTATTAAACCTTGCTGAGGACTAACACCTGATGCAATACCAAATGCAATTGCAAGAGGTATAGCAACAACACCAACTATAACTCCAGCAATAATATCTGATAATAAAGACTTTTTAGTAATGCTACGATTTTGAATCATCGTAAATAATTTTGGTTGAAAAACCTCTCTTATATCGAATTTTGCCATAAAAGTAATTTGATTGAAATTATCTGCAAAGATACTTATTTATAATCATATTAGAAAAAGGAAAAATTAGAGATTAAATTTCAATAAGAATATAATGAAAATAATAAATAAACATAAAAAAAGAGAAAAGTGATTTTGGTATTAAAAAAACTCCTATATTTGCCAATAGAATTAAACATTAATTAATCAAATCCAAGATGAAAATTGGATAAAAAAACAAAAACACATGAAAAAAAGTTTATTTTTTATCGGAATGGTTCTTTGCTTTGGAATAGCTAATTCCCAAGTAGTAAGCAGCAGATCTAATTCTGTAGCTGAAGGACAAAAACAAGTGGTAAACCCTAACCACATTCCTACAATAGTTAAGGTATCTACACCTAAAGATCCAATCCCAGCTGGCCATGCTAGAATTGTATTAACTGCAGGAGATATATGGGGAGACGGCACAGGATATCAATTATTAATTGATGCTGATGCTACTGCTTATGGTACTATTATCCCTGCAACTGGTGCTTTAACAACTTCTGGAGATGTTGACGCTACTGTTTATGCTGAGTTTGAATATAAAATTCCTACAAATGCAGATGGAGCTTTAACTACAACTAATATAGTTCTTAGTTCAAGTGTTACACTTGATGTACCTGTTGGAACAATTGACTGGGTAGTTACTAATCCAACTCCAGGAGACAGAATGTGGATTGCTGGAGGCGGAAGAGGTGACGATTTAGTATTAACTGATGGTTTTATTTACAATTTCAGTCTTTCATTAGTTGGAAGTGGAGATAATGTTTCTCTTAATATTGTAAACCCTAATTTACCAGATCCTACAGTTACTTGGGATTTCCAAGACGGACAAATGCCAAATGTTTTCACTATTTATAATGATCAAAATACTGTAGAAGCGAATGTTGCTAACTTTATAGACGGATGGATTGCAGTTACTTACGACGAAGGAATTAATTACCATGCTGGAGCTACATCTTGGTTTACTACTGTAACACCTGCTGACAGATGGATGATTACTCCTATGATGAATTTAACTGCTGGAAATTATCTTCAATTCGATGTTAAATCTCAAGATCCTTCATACTTAGAAAGCATGGCAGTAAAAATATCAACTACAACTAAAGACAAATCTGCTTTTACTACAACATTATGGTCTGAGGCTTCAGTTCCTGGCGTATTCACAACACATACAATTGACCTTTCTGCTTATGATGGACAAGATGTATTTATTGCATTTATCTTAAATTCAACTGATGCTTTCGTCGGTTTGGTTGATAATATCAAATTCTTAGGACAGGTGTCTGGAATCAATAATATTGAAACTAATAATTACAGTATTTATCCTAACCCTGCAAATGATTTATTCAATATCTCAGGAGCTCAAGGTGCTAAATTAAATATCTATGATGCAATTGGTAGAGTTGTTTTACAAGATAATGTAAAGAGCGACAACCAAAGCATTTCAATTTCTAATCTTAACCCAGGAGTTTACACAGTACAATTAATTAATAATGGACAAGTAACTTCATCTAAATTGATTAAGAAATAATTATACAATTAGTATAAAACCAATTAGGGGACTTATTTATTTAAGTCCCTTTTTTTATTTCAATAAATTATAATTAAGTATTTTCAAAATGGAATCAAATTACAATAAAATGTATTCAGATTAGAATTAATTGTTTTCTGATTACATTTTTCCAGAATTAATAATAACTTTTTTACGTTTTTACTTGTATTAAGTAAAAAAACATACTATCTTTGCCAAATAATTAAAACAGTATTGATATGCTGTCATTTATTTATCCATTCTTGCAAAGCCTTTGTACCATTGCTTTCGTAATAGTACCAACTATTCTATTGCAAAATTCCTTGCACATATTTAAAAGCAAAAAACATTCATTAAACCTATATCTTAATCTTTCAATCTATTTTATCTGCAAAAATAAATTCGTAACGATTTAGCGTTTGCTTTATCATTAAATTGAAGATAAACCAAACGCTTTAATATTTATTTTTAGAATTAATGAATTAAAAAAGCAATAACTATGCAACTAAATATGAAAAACGTAATAATAGCAGTATTAGCAACAATAAGTTGTTTAACTGCAATAGGACAATCAGGTCAAAGACCTTTATATCTTGATGATTATCTATATCCTCGTTATATGGCAAGTGGTTGCTATGATACAAACGATTTCGATAAACATTATGGAATCCCTTTGACTTGTGATCCTTTCCCAGTAGAAACTATTATAGCTCAACCGTTTTATATCGATTCTGCAATATCTATTAGAGGAATTGCTGCTTTTGTTAGTAATTATCAATCAGCGAATCCAATAGAATTACCACATCCATTATATTTACAAATTAGAGACTCTTCCCTAAATAATGTACTTGCTCAAATAAGATACGATACTATAACACGTAAAATATATCATTTCCAACAACAATATGTTTATTGGACAGGAAGATATATAGAAGCCTTGTTTGACAGTATAGTTACTATATCAAGTTCTGTCTTTTATGTTGCAATTACTTTTGTCGACAAAAACTATATGTGGGCTCAGGAACCTTTTGGATTTCAGTCAGTATGTAAAAAATTTGAAGATTGTAACGGTAGTGTTAGAGAATTTCCTGTTTTGATAGGAGATAAAGCAGGAAATTGGAAGCCAATTCTTCAGGATTTTATGGAGGATAAAGAAGATCCTATGTGGCATGACACAATGAATGTACCTTACGAAATACGTGTTTTTCCAATTCTTAAAAGAGCAACAAGTTCTTTAGATGAAATAAATATTGATAATAGAGTTGAGATTTATCCTAATCCAAGCAGTAAGGAGATAAATATTAACTCTCAATTTATTATCAACTCAATAGAGATATTAAACACACTTGGGCAAAGGGTTTATAGAGAAAAGATAAATACTACGAATAAAACTATTGATATATCCGCCTTAAACAAGGGAATGTATATAATTGAATTAAAAACAGAGAAGGGAGTAATTCATAGGAAGTTTATTAAGGAATAAATTATACTATCTCTATTCTGCTGCGACCGTTTCTGTCCTTGATTACTTTTATTTGTGTAGAAATTCTTTCTGTCATTTCTCCTACGTGAGATATTACTCCTATCTTTCTTCCTTGTGAGGTTTGTAAATGTTCCAAGGTATCCATTGCTATTCTTAGGGTATCGGCATCTAAGGAGCCAAAGCCTTCGTCGATAAATAAAGATTCAATCCTCATTTGGTTGGAGGAAAGGGATGAAAGCCCAAGAGCCAAAGCCAGAGAGATTAAAAAAGATTCCCCACCTGAGAGAGAATGAACAGAACGAACCTCTTCAAGCATATCCTTATCAATTACCTCAAGGGCTAAGCTACCCTCTGAAACCCTTTGCAATACATAACGTGAGC